>ENA-UAPJ01000622-UAPJ01000622.1-human-gut-metagenome-genome-assembly--contig:-NODE-622-length-14347-cov-5.541422_pt1 | contig 14347 bp, 15 predicted proteins | sample MGYA00243479_ERZ654575 | MGnify/ENA primary metagenome ERZ654575 (study PRJEB26926, sample SAMN06164839) | human gut metagenome | biome: ENVO:00009003; feature: ENVO:2100002; material: ENVO:00002003... | reverse complement strand
AGTGTCTCGTGGGCTCGGAGATGTGTATAAGAGACAGGTATTCTGCAGGTCATCTTTGAGGAAGCAAACTGTGGTGCGGAGAGCTTCGCAAAGGCTGAGAAGCTTCGTTCCGAGTTTGTCGTTGCAATTACCGGTGAGGTTGCAAAGCGTGGCGGCGCAGTCAATGAGAATCTTGCAACCGGTGATATCGAAGTCATCGCGAAGGATATCCGTATCCTTGCAGAAGCAGATACACCACCGTTCCCAATCGAGGAAAACAGCAAGACGAAGGAAGATCTTCGCCTGAAATACCGTTATCTGGATCTTCGTCGTCCGGACTTACAGAAGAATATCATGATGCGCAGCAAGGTGACAACACTGGTTCGTTCTTTCATGGCAGACGAAGGCTTTATCGAGATCGAGACACCGACACTTTGTAAGTCAACTCCGGAAGGCGCGCGTGATTACCTTGTACCAAGCCGCATACATCCGGGTGAGTTCTATGCATTGCCACAGTCACCACAGATTTACAAGCAGCTTCTGATGTGCTCCGGCTACGACCGTTATTTCCAGATCGCACGCTGCTACCGTGATGAGGATCTGCGTGCCGACAGACAGCCGGAATTCACACAGATCGATATGGAGCTTTCGTTCGTGGATGTCGATGATGTTATCGATGTCAATGAGCGTCTGCTTGCAAAGCTGTTTAAGGAAGTCATTGGCGTAGACGTACAGCTTCCAATCCAGCGTATGACATACAAAGAGGCGATGGAGCGTTTCGGTTCCGATAAGCCGGATCTCCGTTTTGGTATGGAGCTTTGTGATGTGACAGACGTTGTGAAGGATTGTGAATTTGTCGTATTCAAGAATGCGATTGAAGCCGGCGGAAATGTGCGCGGTATCAATGCTGAGGGTCAGGGCGCAATGCCAAGAAAGAAGATTGATGCACTCGTTGACTTTGCCAAGGGTTATGGCGCAAAGGGACTTGCCTATATTGCAATCCATGAAGATGGAACAATGAAGTCTTCGTTTGCAAAGTTCATGAAGGACGAGGAGATGCAGGCACTTGTTGAGAAGATGAATGGTAAGCCGGGCGATTTACTGCTCTTTGCAGCAGATAAGAGCAAGCTTGTCTATGATGTACTTGGTGCACTTCGTCTTGAGATCGCAGATCAGCTTGGACTGTTGAAGAAAGATGAATACCGTTTCGTATGGATCACAGAGTTCCCACTGCTTGAGTGGAGCGAGGAGCTTGGCAGATATCAGGCAATGCACCATCCATTTACGATGCCGATGGAAGAGGATCTGCAGTATATCGAGTCTGATCCGGGCAGAGTACGTGCAAAGGCATACGATATCGTATTAAATGGTACAGAAATCGGTGGTGGTTCCGTGCGTATCCACCAGGATGACATTCAGGAAATGATGTTCAAGGCACTTGGATTCACAATGGAGCGTGCATACGACCAGTTTGGTTTCCTGTTAAATGCGTTCAAATATGGAGTACCACCACATGCAGGACTTGCATACGGACTTGACCGTCTCGTTATGCTGATGGCGAAAGAGGATTCTATCCGTGACGTTATCGCATTCCCGAAGGTAAAGGATGCTTCCTGCCTGATGAGTGAGGCGCCGAATACCGTTGATGCAAAGCAGCTCGAAGAGCTTGGGATTGCAATCGCGAAGTCGGAAGCTGAGACAGAAGAATAAAGCATAATAAGAAGATTACCGCATATGTATAGACTAAGGGAGACCGGAGTTTTGCATATGCGGTTTTTTTATCAGAAAAAAGTCAGATTGTTGTTTGGATTTACCATTTTTTTAATTTTGCTGATTCTGAATTGTGTGATGTATTGTAACAAAGCGGGGATGAAACGGGATTTGACGGTCGTGATTGATGTCGGACATGGCGGCAATGATCCGGGAAAAATAGGTGTGGATAATGTAAAAGAAAAAGATGTGAATTTGCAGATTGCCCTATGTCTGAAAGCACAGTTACAGGCGCGGGGGGTGAAGGTAATCCTGACACGCGAGGGGGATGTGTGTCTGGCAACGAATGGTGCGACGAACAAGAAAGTATCTGATATGCATAACCGGGTGAGCCTGATCAATGCGTCCGGCGCGGACTATATGATCAGTATCCACCAGAACAGCTACCCAGAGGCAGAGATTAGCGGACCGCAGGTATTTTATTATGGTTCATCGGAAATGTCGAAGAAACTGGCGGAAGCGATACAGGCGCAGTTGATCGTCGATTTGCAGCCACCGAAGGAACGGGAGATTAAGACGGGCAATGATCTGTATATCCTGAAAAACAGTCAATGCCCGGGCGTGATCGTAGAGTGTGGATTCCTGAGCAATCCGACAGAATGCGAGAACTTGCAGAATCCACAATATCAGCAGGCGGTTGCGGCAGCAATTGCGCGCGCCATCTGCAAATTATAATTCGACGGTGAAACAGATCCATGTATGTTCATGGAATGTCTCGTTGTCCAGATAGATTTTGCCATTGTAATGATCGACCAATTTTTTCAGATTCGGCAGACCTTGTCCGCGGGAGGTGCGTACTTCTGCGGACGTTTTGGTAGAATAGCCACGGACAAACATTTTCTTGCGCAGCTCGGAAGAAATCTCCCCTCCTTCGTTCTTTGTCTGAATTCGGATGTGTTCGTTTTTGCTGTCAAGAATCAGCGAGAATGTATGTCCGGGTTCTGTCGCTTCAATCGCATTGTCAATTAGAATACCCAAGATGCGGATCAGATCGTACTCTGGAACCGGCGTGATCAGGGAACGGTTCTTGATCTTGACCGAGATCAGCCTGCCCTTTTGCTCCGCTTCTTTGATCTTGCTAAATACAAATCCAGCAACAACCGGAAGATTGATCTTCAAAAGCTCAGATTCATTGAACTCCTCTTCCAGAAATGTTGAATAATTCGCGATCGCGTCACTTAACGAATCATAGTCTTTGTAAGTATATGGCAGCATGCGGATCGCATTCATTTGATTGTTGAAATCATGCTGTTTGCCTAAGATATCAGAGATCAGATCGTGTGCCATTGGCTCATAGGTCTGATAATCTTTGATGTCCTGTTGCTGAATTGTAATTGTGCGTTGCTGGTTTAATACCATGATGTCAGCAAGTAGCAAGATGATCATAAATGTTACGGTCATAGGAAATACTGCAATAGCATCGAGAGAATCAATTTTTGAGATTGCAATCGTCACTAAATAAAGCATAGATATATAAGATAGTACAAGTTTGACGATTAGTTTCCCGCTATTGATAAAAGTATGTAATCGATTCAGTGGTAGTAAAGAGATAAAAATACAAATTACGCAAATAATGCATGTCAAAATTAAATTATTTGTGACACTAGAAGATACTGAGATGGAGACGGGCAAGAGAATAATGGTAATTGCCTCGATCAAACCATATGTAACATAACTGAGCAAGAAGGGAAAGATGCCAGAGGAAAAAGGTATATGTAAAATCAAACAATAAAATAACACCGACATAGGTAATGTCATAAACCAGCCAAATACATTTGGAATAAAAGTAAAAAGGAAATTATTCACAAGTCCACAAAGCGGCAAGAGTAATAATAGCGGAGAAAGTAAAGATTTCTTTTTCTTTCCTAAAAATGAAATGACCAATAATAATTCTGCAATTGCTTCTGCCATGTAGGTGCAACTAGATAATATAAAAGCTTTCATATAATTCAGATCCCCTTCAGTTTTATAAATATTATAGAAGTATTTAGGGAAAGATGTCAATTGATATGTAATAACTGAATGGAATGCGTTTATTATGTAAAAGAAAGAAAAATGTTGTCTATTCCCCACGAAATGTCGTTCATTCCAAACCTATTGCGAAATTATTTTAATCATGTTAAGAATAATATAGAAATTCATTCGGGGATGGATTTCAAAGAATATTCTTTCAGAAGGAGGAGATGTGTGATGAAGGATATGAAGAAAGCAGTTGCTGCACAGTTGGAGGATTTATCAGATGTAATCCTGACTCTTACAGGATGCAAACACTTTTGGGGAGAGGTGGAGCTTCCTGATTGTATGAGAGTCGAGATGGAATCAGAATCTGAGAACTAGTACATCAACCAAAACACTTGGGGGTATCCGTTGCGCGGACTTTTGACGGATATCCCATTTGTTAAAAAGCACATGGAGAACATAAGACAGGGGATGAATTATGAGTATCAATCATAGGATAGGGGAGCATGTGACACGGTATCTCGTGGGACGTGACTATGATGTGGCAGATGTGCAGTGTGCAAAAGTATGCTATGCAGTAGAATCAATTGTGGGAGATTTGCAAAAAGATCTTGTTCTATTTGTTATCTTTGCAGTATCTGGATTTTTCCGGGAATTTTTGTTTTGCTTTGTGACGGTCAATCTGGTTCGCCGGTTTCTGGGCGGTATCCATATGAAAACAAACATTGGGTGTACAGTTGCTTCGGTCAGTGTGTACGTGATCGCAGTGGCGGGCGGTGTACATGTCATATTTCCATATCCGGCCGTAGCGGGATTGTTGCTGTTTACGATGTATCTGATGGCGACGATCGCACCATTACCATCGCCAAATCGACCGGTTTACAAGGGAGAACGAAAAAAGAAGATTCAACAAAAAGGCTTGATCGGGCTAGGCGTATTAAGTATCTGTTCGGTGATCTACCCTGCTTGTTCCACGTTTATTGCATGGATTTTGATTTTACAGATTGTGGAGGTAGGAGTTGTAGTGATGAGAGAAAACTATTTGAATTATAAGGATATGGATGCGCCGCCGTCGATGTCGGAGGAGGCGGAAAAGCTATTTATGGAATGTACGCGGAATTATGAAGCACGAATGAACGGATTGCTTCATTATCCGACAGAGTTTCGCTCTATGACGCGAAAAGAACGAACCAGCGCATTTAAAGGCTTTACGGATCAGGAAAAAGATGCAGTGATGAATCTTATGACAGACGAACAGAAGGAACGGTTAGTTCAGGATATCCGTTATCAGGCGGTGCTTGATTTCAGACGTGGGAAATAACTAGCAGGGACTGAAAGTGCTTTGGTAAAATATTTTCAGTCCCTGCTAATTATCTTTTTGACATAATCTTTATATTTACGTCCAACGGGTGTCGAGATATTGTGATTCCCCAGATAGAGAAGCGCGTTGGTCGGATCGTAAGAGTTCACATAATCACTGTTTACAATAAAGCTTCGATGGCTTTGGATGAAATTCGGCGGAAGCTGTGCAATCAGTTCTTTCAGACGGATACCGCTTGTGTTGATCACGTTGCTTTCCTCATAGATCGTCAGGTTCTTGCCAGCCGCTTCGATATACAGGATCTTTTCTGGAAGAACGCGAAAATAAATACCATTGACATCGCGTAGTTCTATGGGCGTAACGTCCAGAAAACGATTGTGGATCAGCTTGTCGATGGTATATAACAAATCTTCTTTCTTATAGGGCTTTACCAGAAAATCATAACAATTCGTTGCATGTATTGCACGTGGTGCATCCAAGGAATATGCAGTCAGATACAGGATTGGTGTTTTGACATAACGCTGCATGGAACGAATTTGTGTTCCAAGTGCGATACCGTCCTGCTCGGACTCGTCATCTCCAAGAGAAATATCCAATAAGAATAGTTGGATTTTGTTTGCGCGCATCAATTGGGCTGCCTGCTGGTAATTGGTTGCCTTTATGCAATTCATATGATCGTATTTTTCGAGCAGGATGGATTCGATGCCATCTAACTGTTCCTGATCATCTTCTACTATTAAAACATCCATAAAGGAGCTCCTTTCGCACGACTGTATATTATAAATATGGCGTGATTTGAATGTCAATCTTTTTTTCGACGATGATAAAAAACTTGGTAAAGAACATGTTAAAAACATACAAAATATGACAGAAACAATTGCTATTTTGTGGAAAAAACGTTATACTATATATAGTTTTAAAAGTTTGAATTGGACAAAACTGGAGGGTACATATGAATATAGCAGCAATCGGAAATTCAAATCTGACGCTGGCAGTCAGTGATACTGGAAGTATGAATGCCATTGATATGGCGATGCTTAAAAAATCACTGGATGCGGTGGAGACAAATGGTGCGATGATTACACAGATGATGGAACAGTCTGTGAATCCAAACATCGGTGCAAACATTGATATCCGTTTATAAATGATATGATAAGTCCTGCATTTTGCGTGCAGGACTTTTTCTTTTGAATCAACGTCAAATAAATGTAAAATATGATAATTCCACGTCTTGTTTTTCATATAGCTATCGCGTACAATGCATTTTAGTTTTGTTCATTTTTATTTAAGATAAGAGGTATAAGATGAAGACGAAGATGACGTCCAAAGAGCGGCTTCCGTTGATCGGAATGACTGTCTCAGCATTTATTTTTAATACATCCGAGTTTATGCCAATCGGTCTGCTGACTGATATTGCAAATAGCTTTTCAATTTCTGAGGCGAAGGCGGGCATGTTGATCACGGTATATTCGTGGATCGTTATGTTGCTTTCCCTGCCGCTCATGCTGCTCGTGAGCAAGATTGATTATAAGAAGTTATTTATGGGAACGGTTGCATTGTTCGGAATCTGTCAGGTGTTGACCGTGTTGTCAAACAGCTACGGCATGCTGATGGCGTCCCGAATCGGTGTAGCCTGTGCACATGCGATTTTCTGGTCGATTGCGTCTCCGATTGCAGTGCGTATGGCATCGGAAGAACATCAGTCCAAAGCACTCAGTATGGTCGTGACAGGTACTTCGGTTGCGACGATTGCGGGACTTCCGCTTGGAAAAATGGTTGGACATTATGCAGGATGGAGAATCGCCTTTTTGATCGTGGCAATCATCACATTCGTTGTTTTGGCATATATGGCATTCCTGTTCCCGAAGATGGAGTGTGGCGAGCCGTTCCGTGTGAAGCAGCTGCCAGAACTATTTAAGAATCGTGCACTTGTCTGCATCTATATTCAGACATTTTTGTTTGTAGTGGGCTATTATACGAGCTATAGTTATATCGATCCGTTCCTGCAGCAGGTCGCACACATGGGAAATAGTACAGTCACCATTACATTGTTTGTGTTTGGTGCAGCAGGATTGCTCGGCAGTTTTCTGTTCTCGAAATTCTATGACAAATACCGGCATGGATTTTTACGTACGGTGATGATTTCGTTGGCAGTTGAACTGTTATTGCTGCTTCCTGCAGCAGGACAGCCGGGATTTATAATGGCGCTTTGTGCTTTATGGGGCATTACAGTACTTGTATTTAATGTATCATTCCAGTCAGAGACGATCCGCTGTACGGATGAACAGTCCTCGTCGGTTGCAATGTCGATTTTTTCCGGTATCTTTAATTTCGGTATCGGCGCAGGCAGCTTCCTTGGTGGAATTGTGTGTGACAAGGGACAAATCTCGCATATTGGCTTTGTAGGAGCTGCATTTGCGGCAGTCTCTGTGTTATTCTTCCTGACATGTATGTCGAAGAATCTGGTGGAGAATAAGTAACATTGATTGCTCTTTTTTCTGAAATGAGATATCATGTAAGCGGTTGTATCACAAGTGGATACAATCGCTTATTTTATGTGAATATATGGTAGTAAAGCAGCTCAGTAAGGCAGCAGCAGAAGAGGGGACCTCCAAAGTAGCAGGTATAATGGCGGGAAATGGCGCAGGATATCCTGCGCCGTTTTCTATATATTGTATTTCTAAAGTCAAAAACTCAATATCGTGTATCAAATATTTCGAAATGTTACAAAATGTAACAATTTTATGTGAACCATTAAAAAGAATAGGTTTACAGAAAATGAAATCGAAAAATACTCAAAAACGTAGCGAAAATGCGAAGAATTTGTAAACTTTTGAAAAAACATCCAAAAACTGGTTGACAATAATATTACAGGTTGCTATAATGGGCAATGTAATAAGTTGTAACATATTTGTAACAAATTGGAGGTAAGAACATGAAAAGACCATCCGTAAAGTGGTTGGCGGTAGCGGCGGCAGGTTGCATTTTCGCTTCGTCCATGGGTACATACACATATACCGCGTTGGCAGACGAGTTTGTATATACCGATGCTAACGTCAGTATTACATCGATCGTAGATCGCTATATTGAAGAAAATGGTGGAGACGTATTTACAGCTGATGCAACTCCAGAGGATGCAACAGCACCGGCTGCAGTTGTTGCAGAGGCAACAGCAACCGACGCAGTAGCAACTGGCGAGATTCAGGAGATTGCAAAGGTAACAGGAGAAATCGCAGAAGTTCCTTCCGAGGAAACAACGGAGGCACCGGCAACGGAAGAGCCAACGACAGAAGCACCTGTACAGGAAGCATCTGAGGCGGCAGCATCACCGGTTATGGATTTCACAGGAAAGGCAATCGTCACAGCATCTGGTTCCGTAAATATTCGTCAGTCTGGTGATGTGAATGCAGCAAAGGTTGGAACGATTGATGCAGGCGGACTTGTAAACATCGTAGAAAAAGGTGATACATGGTCTCATATCACATCAGGAAATGTAGATGGATATATCAGAAATGATCTTCTCGCATTTGGCAGTGATGCGGCAAATTATGCAAGTGCAAACCTGTCAAAGGTTGCAGTTGTAAACACTGCTGCGTTGAAGCTTCGTAAAGAAGCAAGCACAGGCAGCGAGGAAATTACTCTTCTTGCACAGGGAGAATCTTATCCGATCGTAGAGACAGGAGATGCATGGACAAAAATCCAGCTTGACACTGTGACAGGATATGTAAAGAATGAGTACATAACTATTTCTTATAATATGCCAACAGCAAAGGCAGTAAGTGCATCGGCACAGGATACAACGACAACGGAAGCACCAACAACGGAAGCTCCTACGACAGAGGCTCCTACAACAGAAGCACCAGTGACAGAAGCTCCAACCTCAGATCTTGGACAGCAGATTGCAAACTTTGCATGTCAGTTCGTTGGAAACCCATATGTATGGGGCGGTACAAGCTTGACAAACGGAGCGGATTGTTCCGGATTCGTACAGAGTGTATATAAGAACTTTGGATATTCACTTCCTCGTACATGTACACCACAGAGTAATGCAGGTACAGCAGTCAGCCTTGCAGCATTGGCACCTGGTGATCTGGTATTCTACGATCACGGTACAGGTTCCTGCGAGCACGTAGGTATCTATATTGGAAATGGACAGATCGTACATGCAAGCAGCAGCCGTACAGGAATCAAGATCTCAAATGTAAATTACAGTACACCATTTAAGGCTTGCAGAATTGTAAATTAGGAAATTAGTAATACTTTCTATAATGTGTTTGAAAGGGCATTTTCGGTAAGAATCGAGGGTGCCCTTTTCCGTTATCAAAAAAAATTGAATTTTTGTATATTTTGACGAAAAATCACTTCCCAAACAGGGGTTGGGTGTGCTATAATACTAAACATAGAAAGTACATGTGCTTCACGCACATTTTTTATTTTCTATAGTTCGACGTAAAGGAGCTGGGGCATATGAATTACATCATAAGTGGAAAGAACATTGAGGTTACAGACGCACTGAAGCAGGCGATTTACGAGAAGCTTGAGAGAATCGAGAAGTTCTTCGGTGAAGACACAGCAGCACAGGTTACACTTTCGGTAGATAAGGACCGTCAGAAGATTGAGGTTACGATCCCGATGAAGGGACATACGATTCGTGCAGAACAGGCGAGCGATAATATGTATGTATCCATCGATTTGGTTGTGGAGATTATCGAACGTCAGGTAACACGCCATAAGAAGCGTATTTTGGACAAGGAACAGAATTCCGGTTATATCAACAACGATTTCTTCGATGTAGAAGGACTTGAGGATGAGGATGTCCAGATTATTCGTAGCAAGAAGGTTGTGTTAGAGCCTATGTATCCGGAGGATGCATGCATCCAGATGGATCTGCTTGGACATAATTTCTTCGTATTCCGTAACGCAGAGACAGACAAGGTAAATGTAGTCTACAAGCGTAGAGGCAATACATTCGGATTGATCGAGCCAGAATTTTAACAGTTTCAGTTATGTATAGAGGGTTATGAAAAAACGGTATCCCGGAGACGAAGGTCTCCGGGATATTTGTTATTATAGGATATTTTCTATATGGGAATAGTATTTCTGACATGGAAACTTCTTGCGTTACCTACCATTTAATGTTATATTACAAGTTGTGGTATTAGAATGAGTTACGCTCAGGGAGGTAAGAAATGAGCTTATTTGAAAAAGTGTTTGGAACACATAGCGATAAAGAGCTAAAGAAAATATATCCGATTGTAGATAAGATCGAAGCGCTGGATTCAACCATGCAGGCGTTAAGTGATGAAGAGCTGAAGGCAAAGACTCCGGAATTCAAGGAACGTCTTGAAAAGGGCGAGACACTGGATGATCTGCTTCCAGAAGCATTTGCCGTTGTCCGTGAGGCAGCAGACCGTGTTCTTCATATGAAGCATTACCGCGTGCAGCTGATCGGTGGTATCCTGCTGCATCAGGGACGTATCCCGGAGATGCGTACTGGTGAAGGTAAGACATTGGTTTCTACACTTCCTGCATATTTGAATGCACTCGAAGGAAAGGGTGTTCATATCGTAACTGTCAACGACTATCTGGCAAAGCGTGATGCCGAGTGGATGGGACAGGTACACGAATTCCTCGGACTGACGGTAGGTGTGATCTTAAACAGTGATAAAAACGATGCAAGACGTGCCGCTTATAACTGCGACATTACATATGTTACAAATAACGAGCTTGGTTTCGATTACCTGCGTGACAATATGGTTATTTACAAGGAGCAGCTTGTACAGCGTGATCTGCATTATGCGATCGTCGATGAGGTCGATTCCGTACTCATTGATGAGGCGCGTACTCCATTGATCATTTCCGGACAGAGCGGAAAGTCTACCGATCTGTACAAGATGTGCGATTATCTGGCGCGCCGTATGAAGCGTGGTACTGCTTCGATGGAAATCAGTAAGCTCGATGCCATCATGGGTACAGAGATCGAGGAAGATGGAGATTACTTAGTTGATGAGAAGGACAAGCAGGTTGTACTGACTGCACAGGGTGTCAAGGAAGTTGAGCAGTTCTTCCATATCGACAACTTCTCAGATGCAGATAATATTGATATCCAGCACAACATGATCATGGCATTGCGTGCACATGCGCTCATGTTCCGTGATAAAGATTACGTTGTTAAGGATGACGAGGTTTTGATCGTCGATGAGTTTACCGGACGTATCATGCCGGGACGTCGCTTCTCAGACGGTCTGCATCAGGCGATTGAGGCAAAGGAAAACGTAAAGGTAAAACGTGAGAGCCGTACACTGGCAACGATTACTTTCCAGAACTTCTTCAACAAGTATAAGAAGAAGGCAGGTATGACAGGTACTGCTTTGACAGAGGAAGAAGAGTTCCGTGAGATCTACGGCATGGACGTTGTCGTTGTTCCGACAAACCTGCCGGTACAGCGTATTGATCATCACGATTCTATATTTAAGACAAAGAAAGAAAAACTGAATGCAATTGTACAGGCGGTTGTGGAAGCGCATGACAAGGGACAGCCGGTACTGGTTGGTACAATCACGATTGATGCATCCGAGGAACTGAGCCGCATGCTCACAAAGCGTGGCATCCAGCACAAGGTATTGAATGCGAAGTTCCATGAGTTAGAGGCTGAGATCGTTGCCGATGCCGGACAGCGTGGTGCAGTTACGATCGCAACCAACATGGCTGGCCGTGGTACCGATATCAAGCTTGGCGAGGGTGTGGCAGAACTCGGTGGTCTGAAGATCATCGGTACAGAGCGTCATGAGTCCCGTCGAATTGATAACCAGCTGCGTGGTCGTGCCGGACGTCAGGGCGATCCGGGTGAATCCAAGTTCTATCTGTCTCTGGACGACGATCTGATGCGTCTGTTCGGTTCCGAGAAGGTAAAGGCAGTTTACGATGCATTGAAGATTCCAGAGGGTGAGGAGATCCAGCATAAGACAATCTCCAAGTTCGTAGAGAAAGCGCAGATGAAGATTGAGAGTAACAACTTTGCAATCCGTAAGAATCTGATGGAATACGATCAGGTCAACAATGACCAGCGTGAAGTTATCTACGCAGAGCGTCGCCGTGTACTGGATGGCGAGAATATGCGTGATGTTATCTTCAAGTTTATTCAGGATACGGTTGAGAGTTATATTGATAAGACGTGTTCCGCTGATCTTGCTCCAAGTGAGTGGCAGATTGGCGAGCTGAACCAGCTTTTGATTCCGATTATTCCGATGGAGACAATCGAGCTGACAGAGGAAGAAAAGAAGTCCGGCAAGCTGGATAAGTTTAAGCAGAGAATCAAGGAAGAAGCGGCTAAGGTATACGAAGCGAAGGAAGCGGAGTTCCCAGAGCCAGAGCATTTCCGTGAGATCGAGCGTGTCGTACTGCTGAAGGTCATCGATAAGAAATGGATGGCGCATTTGGACGACATGACACAGCTTCGTCAGGGTATTACCCTGCAGGCATACGGCAGCAAGGACCCGGTTGTTGAGTACAAGTTTGCTGGTTTCGATATGTTCAATGAGATGACAGCATCCATCCGTGAGGATACCGTTCGTATGTTGCTCCATGTGAAGATCGAGCAGAAGGTAGAACGTGAAGAGGTTGCGAAGGTAACCGGAACGAACAAGGACGATTCCGTAAAGAAAGGACCAGTCCGTCGCGAGAGCGCAAAGATTGGTCGTAACGATCCATGTCCTTGTGGCAGCGGTAAGAAATACAAGATGTGCTGCGGCAGGAACTTATAATTTGATTAATTTTGAGAGGTGGTGACGGAAGTGATAGAGTTAGATCAGTTTCGCTTTACTCTGAATGAATATAAAACTCCACTTGCGGAAGTGAGGGATTCACTTTGACATCGCTGGCAAACAGTTACGCATTAGACAGTTAGAGCCGATGCTGGAACAGCCGGGGTTCTGGGATGATGTAGAACATAGTCAGCAGGTAATGAAGGAATTAAAGAATCTGAAAGATACGATCGAGGAATTTGAAACGCTTTCGAACCAGTATGAAGATATTGGGACTTTGATTGAGATGGCAGAAGAAGAAAATGATGCGAGCCTTGTCGAAGAGATTGGAAATGAGCTTGCGTCGTTTGAAGAGAAATTCGAAGAGTTCCGTATTGATACGTTACTTTCAGAGGAATATGATGCCAACAACGCGATCGTGACGATTCACGCGGGTGTTGGTGGCACGGAAGCGTGCGATTGGGCACAGATGTTATATCGTATGTATACGCGGTTTGCGGAGAAGAAAGGTTTCTCGGTAGAAGTTCTCGACTATCTGGATGGTGAGGAAGCGGGTATCAAATCCGTGACATTTCAGGTAAATGGGCTGCATGCGTATGGATATCTGAAATCCGAGAAAGGTGTGCACCGTCTGGTTCGTATTTCGCCATTTAATGCGGCAGGCAAGCGGCAGACCAGCTTTGCGGCGGTCGATGTGATGCCGGAACTGGATGATAGCATCCATGTTGAGATCAATCCAGAAGATCTGCGAATCGATACGTATCGTTCAAGCGGTGCCGGTGGACAGCATATCAACAAGACAAGTTCTGCAATCCGTATCACGCATATCCCGACTGGAATTGTGGTACAATGTCAGAATGAGCGATCCCAGCACAGCAACAAGGATACCGCGATGAAGATGCTGACAGCGAAGCTCTTTATGATGAAAGAAGAAGAAAACAAAGCCAAGCTCGCGGGCATTCGTGGAGAAGTGACTGACAATGGCTGGGGAAGTCAGATTCGGAATTATGTTCTGCAGCCGTACACGATGGTGAAGGATGCGCGAACCGGCTTTGAGTGCAGCAACGCACAGGCGGTATTAGATGGCGGCATTGATGGATTTATCAGTGCGTATTTGAAATGGATTAACACGAAGGAAGAGACGGAATAATCCGTCCTACGAAATAAGGAGGAATGTGCATGGCAGTGACGAAGTACATTGTGTTTCGCTTAAATGATCAGAAATACAGCATGAAGCTGACGAAGATCAATGGCATAGAGTATGTGTATCATGTGGTACCCGTGCCGATGGGACCTGCATGCATCAAGGGAATTATTCATCTGAGGAATGAAGTGATTCCGGTGTTCAGTCTGAAACGACTGTTTGGAATGCCGGAGGAGGCAGCAGAGACGCAGCTTTTGATCACAGAGACACACGGTATGAAGCTTGCGATTGAGGTGGACACCGTGCTCGGAATTGTAAATGTAGAGGAAGAGGACATTAAACAGATTCCGATGGTTGTACATACCTGTCTCTTATACACATCTCCGAGCCCACGAGACACTCGCTAATCTC
>ENA-UAPJ01000596-UAPJ01000596.1-human-gut-metagenome-genome-assembly--contig:-NODE-596-length-14923-cov-11.954399_pt1 | contig 14923 bp, 6 predicted proteins | sample MGYA00243479_ERZ654575 | MGnify/ENA primary metagenome ERZ654575 (study PRJEB26926, sample SAMN06164839) | human gut metagenome | biome: ENVO:00009003; feature: ENVO:2100002; material: ENVO:00002003... | reverse complement strand
CGGCATACGAGCTTAGCGAGTGTCTCGTGGGCTCGGAGATGTGTATAAGAGACAGAATTTATATCAGAAAATATTCTTGTAAAATCAAAGACAACTTGAAATAAAAGTATAAGTCTGTCCTGCTTCAGTAGCTACATCATATAAATAAGAATCTTTCAATTCCACTCCTTTCAATGGAACTTTCTCACTAACCAGCGGACGACTGATTTCTTGCTTTTCAAACAAGGGATTAGGATTATCTCCTTCCGCTTTAACCAATGTCATACCATCCATCGCCAAAGTATTGTGCACACGTAAGCGAAGATTACCACCGATAGTAGATTTGATAATTGCCGACTCTACCTTGCCGTCTTTCCATTTCAGAGAAACGATTTCGAAACCACCACGTGCACGAAGCCCCCTAATCTCTCCATTTTTCCAGGTATCAGGTAAAGCAGGAAGTAAATGAACAGCCCCATCATGGCTCTGCATCAACATTTCAGCAATTCCGGCTGCACAACCAAAATTTCCATCAATCTGGAAAGGCGGATGAGCATCGAATAAATTTGGATAAGTACCTCCTCCCTGACCTTTCTGTACTTCAGGAGAAACAAAATTCAACTGATTGGCAATCAACTTAAATGCATGATTCCCATCCAAACATCTTGCCCAAAAACAGACTTTCCATCCCATAGACCAACCAGTAGAAGGATCACCACGCTGTATCAATGTATTACGGGCAGCTTCAAAAAGTATAGGTGATGAATAAGGAGAAATTTGATAACCGGGGAAAAGTCCCCATAAATGAGAGATATGACGATGATGGTCATTAGGGTTATCCCAGTCTTCGAACCACTCTTGCAACTGTCCGTATTGCCCTACTTGCATGGGAGGAAGTTGCCTTTTTAATGACAGAATGGTATCACAGAATTGCTTGTCCAGATTCAAAATCTGTGCTGCTGAACGAGTATTTGAAAATAAATCGGATACCAACTGATTGTCCATCGTGATACCTGCAAACAGATTGGCTTTCCCTTTCCAAATACTAGGCGAATTCTCCGGAGAGTTACTAGGAGTGACTACCAGATAACCGGTATTGGGATCTCTTACTAAAAAATCAACAAAAAATTCTGAAGCACTCTTCAGAATAGGATACACGGAAGCCAGGTATTCCTTATCACCCGAATAGAGGTAACGGTCCCACAAATGTTGACATAACCACGCATTACAGGTAGGCCACGGTCCACAATAAGCCCTATCTACAGCACCATTCATACGCCACAAATCCGTATTGTGATGCAATACCCATCCCCGGCAACCATACATCTCCCGGGCAGCCTCCTGACCGTTCTCATACAATTCTTTCACCATTTGTAGGAAAGGCTCATGCATCTCACGCAAATTGGTAACTTCGGCAGGCCAATAATTCATTTCCGCATTGATATTGGTGGTATAACGGCATTTCCAAGCAGGATTTAGTTTCTGATTCCAAATACCTTGTAAATTAGCAGGTTGTCCTCCCGGCTGAGAACTGGAAATAAGCAAATAACGACCGAACTGAAAATAAAGAGCAACCAGATGGGGATCATCGGAAATAGCGAATTCTTTTATCCGGACATCAGTAGGTTTATCAGCCTGCGAAGTGCGTCCCAAATTCAGAGATACACGGTTATAGTATTTTTGATATGCACTGATATGAGCCTGTAAAGCTCGGGCATAATTCTTTCCGGCATTCTTCATGGATACCTTATTACGCCCGGATGGATTTCCGGATATATCCTTATAATTCACAAAATTAGTGGCCATGGCGATATAAATAGTAGCACTATTAGCATTAGTCACGGATAATAATGTATCTCCTGCCACACTCTTTCCACCCTGTAAATCTAACTTCAAATCTGCACGGAAACAAATAGAACCTTTTGTGAAATCGTCTCCTTTAGTTGTGCCTTCCAAAATCAAGGCATTCTTTCCAGAAACGGTAACATCCACCTTCTGAGGACAAGTCAGGGAAGCGGAAAAAGTAAGTTTTCCCGGTTGAGAAGCAGTAAGGCGGACAATGACCAGCTGGTCGACAAAAGAGGTAAAGACCTCACGCTTATAATCTATTCCATTTACAGTATAAGCAGTCGTGGCTACAGCTTTTTCCAAATCCAATTCACGACGGAAGTTTGTATAATTTTCATGACTAGGAAAGTCCAGACGCAAGCTGCCCACTGTCTGATATGGCATCCCGAAACCGTTCTTGGAGAGGATTTTTTCACCTGCCAACGCTTGAGCTTCAGGATATCTACCAGCAAAAATTAACTGACGGATGGTCGCCAACGCTCCTTTAGCCTCAGGATTATAATTTTTATAAGGAGAACCTGCCGATACTGTTTCCTCATTCAATTGAATCTCTTCGGTTACAGGATTACCATATACCATGGCTCCCAATCGTCCATTTCCCAAAGGTAATGCCTCTTCCCAATATCTGGCAGGCTTATCATACCATAATACAGGTTTTTCCTGAGCATCTATGCTGATGCTGACTACAGATAGCAAAACTACAAGTGCTATTTTTAATAACTTACGTGTCATTTTATAATTAAATTAATAAATATCATCGACTTTTATAATGGAGAAAGAAATCCATTCTCTATCAACCAAGCTTCAGCCAACTCCGGCCACATGACCGTGCTTCCCCTTTGTGCACGCAAAGAGATGGCATGCCCACCGACAGGAAACAGATGCAACGAAGATTTCTCTATTCCCGCTTTATACAAGGCTGTATAATAAGCGATGCTGTTCAAAGGAGAAACAGCCTTGTCATTAGAAGCATGAAACAAGATAGCCGGTGCCGTGTTACCATCCACTTGTTTTTCCAAAGAAAACAAGTTTCTGAGAGCGATATCCTGTTCCCGCTTTCCCAACAGATTTGTCCGGCTCCCTTTATGAACAATAGCGTCATCCATAGAAATAACCGGAGATATCAATACAGCAAAAGAAGGTTTACAACTATATGCATCCAGTGCATCGCCCACTTTTGACCAGTCTTCATCAATAGCACACAATGAAGTGGCCAGATGACCGCCGGCAGAACAACCCATCACTCCCACTTTATGAATATCTATTCCATATTCCTCCGCATGAGCACGTATATAGCGAAGAGCACGTTGTCCATCCTGCAAAGGAGCTTTGTAAGATTCTATTACATCCGGTGATTGCGGGAAACGATGTATCAGGACAAAAGCCGTTACTCCCAAGGTATTATACCATTTTGCCAATGCGATACCGCTGATTTCATGCGCCAGTTTCACATATCCGCCACCAGGAATGATCAATACCGCCGTACCGGTACGCTCGGCTTTTGACGGTTCATAAACATGAACAGCAGGAATTCCGACTGTACCACACGTTCCCTGACTACAGAATCTTTAAGAACTATACCTTTGCTATTGGGCATATTATTCTGCCACAAAGGAATTATTTTCTGAGCCTGAAGAGTAACCGTCATCAATGCCATCAAAAGAAAACCTAATAAAAATACGAATCTGTTCATTACTTTATACTCCTTTAAAATCCTGTCCATTTACTGTTACATTCTCAAAGTGAATGTTTTCAACACCAGTCACCTTATTTATTTTCGGTTTCATCACTCCATCAAAAGTGCAATCTTTCACAAAAATATCTCGCGCCTGTATTTTATCCTCAAAACCATCCAGATGCAAAACATACTGACTTTTCTTACTTGTGATATTTTCCAAATGAATATTGTGAAAATAAGGAAGATACGGTCCGTCATCCACATGCCAATATTTCAATTCAAAGCCTAAAATAGACTCCTTACATTCACCTACCCTAATATTCCGGATAAATATATTTTCTACTTCGCCTCCTCGCATGGCATTTGATTTTATACGGATAATACGGTCGAGTTCAGGACTGTCCATGGTACAATTTTCCACCCATACGTTACGGCATCCTCCGGTCACTTCACTGCCAATAGCTACTCCGGCATGACCATCCTTCATTCTACAATGACGGACTATAATATTCTCACTGGGGATATTCCAGTAACGGCCATCTTCATCACGTCCCGATTTGATGGCGATACAATCATCACCTGTATCAAAATCACAATCCTCAATCAATACATTCCTGCATGATTCCGGATCACAACCATCATTATTATAGCCATGACTCTGCATTTTGACTTTCCTGACAGTGATATTCTCGGACAACAACGGATGAATAAGCCAGAACGGAGAACGGTTGAGAGTAAATCCTTCCAATAGAATATTCTTACATTTATAGAGGTTGATAAACTGGGGGCGTATACCATTCTCTCTCATAAAGACACGTTCTTTAAAAGGAATAGAATCCTCTTTCATTTCATACAACAAAGTTTTCTCATTTATTTTCTTACCATCTTCCTGTACAATACCACGAATTCTGTTTTCACTGAACCAATTACTGCTATCAGCCTGGCCATCCATCACCCCGTTACCAGTGATGGCAATATTAGTTTCTCCATAGGCATAAATCAACGGAGAGATATTGTAACAATCTATTCCTTCTATGCGAGTCTGCACAAGGTCGAAGAAGAAGGGATCTGTAGTAAACTTCAGTACCGTACTGTCAGATAAATGAAGGTTTACATTGGATTTCAAACGGATGGGGGCTGTGAGAAACTCTCCATCGGGAATAATAACTTTCCCACCTCCCTGCTCAGAACAAATAGTTATGGCCCTATTAATGGCATTCGTATAAAGCGTGTCTTTTACGTCGTGATAATCCGTAATCACGAAACTTCTCTCAGGGAAGACAGGAGGTACAATTTGATTATTAACCTCGGTCATTTGATTCCACGGAGATACTTCTTTTTTATCACATGAAGATATGGCTGTTGTCAGAAACAGCAAAGATACCAAAATTTGAGCGGTTCTTGTCTGCATAGTATTGTATTATGTTTATAATTCTATGCAAAAATAGGACAAGATACCTATACAGCCATTGCAGTATTTGGGGCATTAATTATACATTTTGTTCAACAATCGTTTTATGCTTTAATCTGTACTCTTTTGGTGTACATCCCATTGCTTCTTTGAATACTCTGCTGAAATATTGCGGAGTAGTGAATCCACTCATATATCCTACTTCAGATACAGTAAATTCATCTTGTTCCAAAAGTTGGACAGCCCGTTTAATCCGCATCGTCTTTACAAAATCTACAGGAGAAACTCCCATCAAAGATTTCACCTTCCGGTAGAATACAGTCCGGCTCATGCTCATAGCTTCTGCCAAATCGTCAATTTTAAATTCAGAATTCTGAATGTTTTCCTCCACACTCTGAAGAATATTCCGGATGAAATCATTATCAAAATGAGTAACTTGAGGAGTAGAAGGAGTAAGTTGTTCCATAAGACTAGTATCTTTCTCGCCTTCTCTCATCTTTGAAATGTAATAATCATACAATATTTGCCGTTGTTTGAGTAAGGAATCTACTCTGGCTTTCAAATAAGCAGAACTAAAAGGTTTCGTTATATATTCATCTGCCCCGTATTCCAGTCCTTGGATTTGGTCATTCAAAGAAGACTTGGCAGATAACAAAATAATAGGAATATGACAAATATCATTGTTTCCTTTAACCCGTTTCAGATATTCTATTCCATCCATTTCGGGCATCATAATATCACTGATCACGATATCGGGTAATTCTCTCAACGTCATTTCAAGTCCTTGACAACCATTACCCGCTTCAAGAACCACATACTCCCTAGCAAGCACACCACAGATAAAATGGCGAAGTTCTTCATTATCCTCAATAATGAGAATCCGTGTTTCCTTATCTTCTTCCTCTTCTGTAAGCTTATCGGGTATTGCCACCTCCTGTCCGGAATTCTTGCTGTCCGCTAGAATAAATTCAATATTGGCATCGGCATCGAAAACATCACGGTTACCCGGCAGTCTGATAAAGAAACTGCTACCTTCACCCAGTTTGCTGTCTACTCTGACAGTACCATGAAGCAGATTCAGTAATTCTTTGACCAATGAAAGTCCTATACCGGTAGACATATTGGGATCAATCTCATCCAAAGTATCAAAACGGGTAAACAGACGATTGAGCTTTTGGGCATTAATACCTCTACCCTCATCTTTCACCTGCAAACACAAAATCTGTTTCTCGCAAGTAACAGATAGGGAGATACTTTTCTCATCAGGAGTATATTTAAAGGCATTGGACAATAAATTAAAAAGAATCTTCTCCAATTTGTCCACATCCGTATACATAACAAAGGAATCGAGAGGACAAAACAACCTGAAATCAATACGATGCGTATGAGCCATAGGAACAAAATTACCGTAGATTTTTAGAATTAAAGGGATTATATCTACTTGTTCCACCAATACTTTCATCTTGTCATTCTGTATCTTGCGAAAATCCAATATTTGATTGATGAGCCGCAACATTCTGTCTGTGTTTCTTTTGGCCACTTGCATATTCTCCATGCCTGCATCAGATAATTTCTCATTACTAATGACTTCGTCAATGGGACTGGCTATAAGCGTCAACGGTGTACGAAGCTCATGGGATATATCAGTAAAGAAACGCAGTTTTAAGTTGGAAATCTGTTGTTCAAAATCTATCCTTCTTTGCAGGTTAGTAATGCGTAACACAATGCAGATCACTACCAACATAATCACCACGGCCATGGTGATATAGAGCAATACCGCCCAAACAGTTTCACCGAACACAGGATCAATATGTACGGACAAAGATGCCACATTATCAACCCATACCCCATCGGCATTAGTGGATTTGACTTGAAACAGATAATCGCCGGCAGGTACATTCACCAAACTGGCAGAACGATTATTTCCAAGCTCTATCCATTGGTCATTCAGTCCCTTAATTCGATATACGTATTTTATAGCCGGAGAGTTAACATAGTCCAAGGCAGCAAAAGTTATAGTGAAATTACGTTCATCCGGCTGCAGGTACTGAGCCTCATCGTTACTATATATGTCCTGCCTGCGAGAAGTATTATTCTGATAAATGTCAAGATGGGAAAAAACGATAGGAGGAACGAAATCACTCTTATGCAACTCATCGGGAATTATACATAACGCACCATATAGTGACCCTAAAAGCAATTTACCAGAAGATAGCAAAACAGGCCTAGTCTCTGCCATCTGTATCTGATCTTTATACTCTTCGAGCAGATTCAGGCCAGCATCAAATTTGGAAATCTTGTTTTCTGAAACTATCCATATATTTCCTTCTTGATCCTCTATGCTGGACAGTGACAAATCCGGTAATCGGTCATTAGTGGCATTGTAATGTTTAAAGTTCAATCTTTCAGATAAACTGCTACCATCATCCAAAATATTAATACCACCACTCAAAGTAGTTACCAGCAGTTTACCACCCTTAGTTTGGGTTATATCCAATATATCATTATTGCTCAAACTGGAATAACGCTCATCACAAACATTATGAAAAAAACGAATCTCTTCCGGACGGGAAAAATCTGTAGAACAGGACAGCAATCCGCCAGTAGTACCTATCAAAATCACTCCATCAGCCACCTCATATAAACAACGCACTTTCTCACATACATGAATGGGGTAATTATTGAGAATATTACCGTAATGAACAAACTTCAAATCTCCTCCTGCGGAAGCAGACTCAACCAAATTGATACCTCCACCGAAAGTGCCAATCCATATTCTTCCAGACGAATCTTGCAAAATAGAGAATATAGACTTGGAAGAAATGCTGTAAGGATTATCTTTATCAGGCAGGTAACAAGTTACCTGATAGTTGTCCTCCCCTTGAAAACGGAATAAAAACAAACCGTCTTCTCTAGTCCCCATCCAGATGTTATGATCCTTATCTTCGTAAATACAGTACACGTCAGCATTAAATGAGACAGACTGATCCGCCACTATTTTTCCTTTTTGCGAAATATTTCCTATCCACTGTCCTAACGAATCATAAAGACAGATGTTTCCCGGTTGAGTTTTATGATTCCGTTTCCAACCAATCCATACACGTTTGCGATGATCTTCCATCAACGAACGAGCAGACTCTTTATGTCTGTTGATTATATAATCCAACCCACTTTGATGAAAAGAAAGATATCCTAATTCACTTCCTGGAGTGGTATACCACAGATTTTTATGATGATCAATAAAATAGCTGAAAGCCTGAAATGAGATTGGTACTCTCACTCCTTTTTCATAAACATAAGCCTGTTCCAAAGATCTAGTCATCGGATCATAAAAGTATAACTCACCTTCTACAGGATTCACCCAAATACAACCATACTCGTCCTCATGTATAAAAGTACAGGGCTTGGTAAAAGGAACTTCCTTTAACTTAGGATAACTTAATAAGATAATATCCTCAGTAGTACAATCTAAACGAATAACCCCGCCCGTGACCCCCAGCAACCAAAAAATACCTTTTCTATCTTGATATATATCAGGACTGATCTCTACAGGCATTTTATAAAGAGTAAACTTGCCTGTTTTCGGATTATAAAACCGAATCTCTTTTCTCTGTAAAATAGCGATTTTATGATCAGATAAAGATTTCAGTCCGATAATCTCAGACATAGGTTCATTGGGGACACATGGAACAACATTTTGACTCTGATAGTCATATCGGGCAAAAAAGCCTTTTGAAGTAGCAAGATAGATATCATCTGCATTCTCTACCATAAACTTAAAAGGCATAAGATTTGCCATACTCTTCTTTCCTACAATCGTAGCTCCTTTATTTGTCAGAATCCATTCATCTCCATCCTTGTCCTGCATCACAATATAGATACTGTCTCCTATGTTATTTTCTATTTTTCCAGTATATAATTGCACTGACTCCGTAGCAGGAAATCTATTTTCATCCAAACGGAATAACTCATTTTGTACACCTACGGCCCATGTTATCCCTTTACGCAATACATACAGTTTTTCAACTGAGTTTATCACCCCTTTGTTGAAAAGAAAGGGATCTTCATACTGACAAGTACGGGTATTAAACAGATAACAATGTTTATCATACGTCTGACACCAAATATTATTCAGAGAACTTTTTTCAATATTGGTAAAACGATGATTTGTTATACGTACATCACTTTCAGGATAAGTTTTATAATTAGTAAAAGAATATCCATCAAAACGCTCTAGTCCGTTCCACGTAGCCATCCATATATAACCATTATCATCTTGAATGAAATTCTGAATATTTTTCTGTGATAACCCATCCTGAACTGAATAATATTTAATATCAATCAAACTCTGACCAAACAAAGGCAAGGCAGAAAAATACAACCATATAAGAAGAATCTGTTTCAACATAGTATTTACCTTTTTCAACCACACAAATATCGGAAAAAGATGTCACAAACCAATAGCCTGAATAGTTATTACAATGATTAGACCTGTTTTTATAAGAAATTCTACCATAAGTAGCAATATCACACCATAACCTCCCCTTTCAAAAGAACTCTGCCGAAGTATAGCTTCGGCAGAGAAAAGAACAAGATGAACGTCTATCCAGACATTCACAATGCTAAACCATAAACTGATCTTTAAAAATTAACAATTCATTATTCTGTCCAGTCCTCCACTATAGCCGAAGGATCCGGATTCAATATAATAGCTTGGTTATTAATAGATTCAAACTTACTAAAAAATAAATTGAACCATGGACAGCAATATCCTTCTTTAGAGTTCATACGATACCCCACCGGACAATTGGTACCTGGATACCCCCGTGTAACAGGCAATTCTAAACGCTTATAATCCCAATAAATAATACCCTCTCCCCAAAATTCTATCCTTTTTTGCAAAATCAATTCCTTACGAAAATCCTCCATAGTAGATGCCGTACATTGATAGGAACTGTAACGATAAGTTTTCATAAAATTCTCTAAAGCAGAAATTCCAGCACTTACCCCCTGACTAGCGGCTATTGCCTCAGCCTCAATAAAATACATTTCTTCAACACGCATTAAAAGATTATCTATCGGTGCACCTACATTGGCGTCAATCATATTGCCTTCTTTCGGCTTGAATTTTAAATGAACATATGCAGGCACCTTTTTAAAATTCTCATCGGTGAACAATGTATGATATTTAGTACCTGGAGCCTTTCCAGCATCTTCAGGAGCAATCCAAGTTTCTTTGCGCCAATCATCATCCGAGATTTGCTCAAATAAAACCTTACTGATCATTCTGTGTGCCCCATAGGAAATTCCTCCTACCCCAAATGTCTGTTCTGTACACAAGTGCCCTGCCAAATTAAGCCATACACTGTGAATATTCTCTTTATTCATGATTCCTCCCCACATCCATGCACTTGTCTGAATAGAGTTAAAGGCCGTAAAATAGTCTTTTCCACCATACCATTCCAATTCTGTCAATGGAGCAGCACCACTTTTAACTATAGCCTGTCTTGCACAATCGGCAGCTTTAATATAACAATCCTTATCCGAATCTATATCTAAATCCACATTCTGGATCAGTGCTGCCAAATCATTAGAATACTTTTCAAATCGCGTACCCAATTCTAGCCAAAAACGAGCTTTTAATGCAAATATAATGGACAAATCAGGCATATTCTTAGTAGGCCTCAAGTAATCAGCTAATAGAACTTCTGCATTCTCCAAATCATCCAAGATATATCTGTAAATAGTATAAAAAGGAACCCGCGGATTATTACGTGCTTCTGCTTCCGTTATATTCTCACCAATGATAGGGACTGTTAATCCATATACCCCATTGGTAGCAGCCTCGTCATCCAGCTTAGAAAATCCAGTCTTCTTAAACTCAAACAGACGAGCCATATCCATGTAAATCATCGCACGAAAGGCTTTGGCTATTCCTACATATTGCCTATTTGTCTCTGTAGTATTATCAAGATCCACAATACGGATTAAATTATTGACATTATTCAAAAATTTATAGTAGTAATAATAAATAGAATTCACCTCTGAATTATCAGCCAAGCTACGGCACAATCCGAAAGAATTATAATAATCATAACCAGATTTATATATATAAAAATCCTCACACATAACTTCTCTTATAATACCGTATGAGGTATAGCCCAAGTCCCAAGTATAACCTTGTCCATAAGTATTATATGCATTAACAAAGCCTACCACGGCATTTAACATAGCATTCATAGCAGCTGGTGATTCTGCAATCTGCTCGGAAATAGCGGTAGAGCTTTTGGGAAAGGTCTGTTCGATACAACTGCTCATATTTATACCTGTACCGAAAAGCAGACAGGCAACTACCGCTGTTTGAAATAATATATTTTTCTTTTTCATCGTCTTAAAATTTTTGATTATAACTAAGTTAGAATTGAAGACTGATACCTCCGGAATAAGTACGGAACGGAGCTATCTTTCCTGATGTACCTACTCCTGAAATGGAACGGCGAGGATCCAAGCCTTTTCTTTTTGACCAATAGTATACATTATCGCAAACAAAATATAAACGTAAATTTTTAATTTTCAAATGAGAAGTCCAACTATCAGGTAATGTATACCCCACTTGAATATTTTGTAGATTCAAATAGCTTCCATCAATCAGAAAGCGGTCTGACGAACCAGTCGTATTCAGATCATTGAAATACCAACGTGGAATGGTTGATGAGGGATTTTCTGGAGACCATGCCTTTAGCACATCTTTATGCCAACGGTTACCTACAGATGTTGCAGTTGGGTTACCCATCATACCTGCATAACCGTAATCATAAGTCAAACCACCAACCAAATAGGAAAATTGAGTAGAGAGATCAAAACCATGGAAAGTAATGGAAGTGCCAAAACCACCATACAAATCCGGATTAGGATCTCCACACAAATAAAAGTCGCCTGTAGAATAAGTGGTCGTTGTTTTTTCCTCATTGGTTTCTTTATCCGTATAATACCACAGTGAAAGTCCGTCCTCAGACAAACCGGCAAAACGTTTCATATACCATGTATTGATAGGCAGATCCTCACCATAATATCTGCTTCCATTCATATATCCTCCATGACCATCCATAACAGTAGTCTTTTTCTCATCTGGCAAATAAGTAATCTTATTCTTATAGTGTGTCAGATTCAGATTTATTTTCCATGTAAAATTCTTTTTATTAACAGGAATATAGTTCAGTTCCAGTTCAACACCCTTATTCGCCATATCGCCGATATTATCATAGTACCCAGGATAACCCAAAGAAAGAGGAACATTGAACCAATTTAACATATCAGTAGTCTTACGATAAAACAATTCAACACCACCATTCAGTTTTCCTTTAAGCAGTTCAAACTCAACTCCCAAATTCATGTTAGTATTCGTTTCCCAAGTTATATCTTTTTTCCCCTTACTATTAAAAGACAATGAAAGTTCATCATTACTATTCACTATATTATATCTGTCTGTATAATTATATGAACCTATATTATCATTACCTTGCTGTCCTATGGAGAACTTTATTTTGAGCATATCAATCCATTTCACATCAAACCAGTCCTCTTTAGACATTAGATAAGCACCGCCTACAGAATAAAAATTACCCCACCAATGATCAGGATGAAAACGCGAAGAAGCATCACGACGATAAGAAGCCGAAAAATAATATTTTGCATCGTAATCATATAAAGCACGGAAAAAATATCCCTCCGTATTATAATCATTCGAATAAGAAGCAGCACTTGAACCATCTATAACAGCCCCATTCAATTCATGGTTTCCCCAATATGAAAACATATTTTTCTTGGATGCGGATAATTCTGCATAATTATATTTATAACTCTCATGTCCCAACATTACCGAAATATTATGTTTACCAAAATTATGGCTATAATTCAATATCTGCTGTAAGTTTAATGTAGTAGTACGATAATGATACATTGTCACTGTGCCATTCTGTTCTGCACCAAAACCATAATATGGATTTGTTGTAGTATAATATCTGATTTCATTAACTGTGGTTCCCACATTAAATGTAAACTTAAAATCTTTCAAAAAAGTAATATCTACAAATGCATTACCATTAAATGTATTACCATTCCTATTTTCTTGGTTAAGCATAGATGACTGAATAGAAGAATTAGGATGGTTAGGACGTGCCAATCCCAGTTGTGCCGTCGCTGTTCCATAATCATATACTTTCCCATTTAAATCCGTCAGAATATTTCCATCAGCATTCCTCACATATACAGGATAGATTGGTGCCATGCCCTCTGTAAAGCTGGATAAATCCGTATCATACTTTTCTGTCAAGGAAGCACTATTACTATGTGTATAACTGATGTTAGCACCATATTTCATCCATTTTTTTGCTTGGTACAAGCCTTTAAAACGAGCGGAATATCGTTCATAATTTGAACTAGGAACAATTCCATCATCTTTTAAATAACCAAAAGAACCATATGATTGCATCTTATCGGTTCCTCCAGCAATATTCACATTATATTCTTGACGCAAGGCAGAACTATAAGCTTCATCAACCCAATCATCCGGATAAAGCATATATCCATTAACCACCCTGCCCAAAGTTGCATTGGGATTCAACTTTCCGTTCATACCAATAAGATTTTCGTTTTCAGGATAACTATACACATTATAAGTCAAACCACCATTTTCCTTCGTATTACCCACCATATTTTTATTAGCTTGAGCATAAGCCTCTCCTTCTGAAAGCCCCTTTACATACCTCAATTGATTATATAATGCCTTATAATGTGCTTCATAATATTCACCCGGATCTTTGATATAGTCATAATCAATTGTACCACGAGTATTCACTCCCCATTTTGCACTAGCCGTAACAACAGCTTCACCAGCTTTTGCCTGCTTGGTAGTAATAATAATAACACCATTGGCACCACGTGCACCATATAACGCATTTGATGCTGCATCTTTTAAAACGGACACTGATTCAACATCAGATGGGTTGATATTGTTCCATCCTCCCTCATAGGGCATACCATCTACAATAATAAGTGGATCATTATCCGCATTGATAGAACCAATACCACGAATTATCAATGTTGGAGCATCTCCTCCCGGCTGCCCAGATCCACTTGTCATTTGTAAGCCTGCCACTTGTCCAGCAAGTGCCTGAACGACGTTCGTTGTCTGTCTTTTAGAAAGTTTCTCAGCATTTACAACTGAAGCCGATCCAGTAAATGCCGACCTTTTGGCTGTACCATAAGCAACAACCATCACTTCATCCATCATTTCAGACTCTGTAACCAATACTACCTTGACAAAAGATTTAACATCAACCACTTGGGTCTTCATACCAATAAATAAAACCATTACTTTCTTATCAGTTGGTTTAATATTATCCAACACAAATTTACCATCCACATCTGTTATCGTACCATGTGTAGTTCCCTGTATCAACACAGAAGCTCCTACTACCGGCAATCCATCATCCTTGGAAAGAACAATTCCCGACATTTTGGTTACTTGAGCCGATAAATGGCCTATTACAACTAATAAGCACATTAAAAACAGAACAATGCGTTTTCCCATACCATTTAGATTTTTTTTAATAGGTTTAATATGATGGAAACAAATATATTAAATATAATCGATGAATAAAAACTTTATTCACTTTTTTTCTTTATATTTTTTAAAACGATAAGTGTTTTGTGCAAAAATTACATAATAAAAGAAAATATCAAGCCTAAATTATTTAATAAAAGAAGTATCACTTTTTTAACTTCAAGAATAATTCTAGTATGTAGAAATCGAAGTTTCCAAACTGAACCGAGATGTGGGAAGCGTTGTAGAATTTTCAAACTGAGCCGCAAATATGGTGCAATTTACTAAAATAAAAATCACAAATATCTAATAACTAGATATTTGTGATTTTATTTTGTACCCTTAACAGATGAAATATTGAACCTTTGGAATGATTTTCTAGAAATAGTAGATTATCTGCAAT
>ENA-UAPJ01000588-UAPJ01000588.1-human-gut-metagenome-genome-assembly--contig:-NODE-588-length-14991-cov-7.312400_pt1 | contig 14991 bp, 9 predicted proteins | sample MGYA00243479_ERZ654575 | MGnify/ENA primary metagenome ERZ654575 (study PRJEB26926, sample SAMN06164839) | human gut metagenome | biome: ENVO:00009003; feature: ENVO:2100002; material: ENVO:00002003... | reverse complement strand
TCGTCGGCAGCGTCAGATGTGTATAAGAGACAGATCTAATACTATGAAAAACACAGTGCAAATATACGTACTTTCGGGATAACTGCAAATTATCCAAATAAAAAAGTATGTTCTATAACATTAATTAAAAATATAGACTTAATCTTATATCTTTGTTAACCTTTAGCCTCCTGATACATAAACCGTTTAATAGATTTTTTGGCTGTCTTTTCAAACTCCTCAAAATGTATCTTCACCTTTGATATCTGGCAATAAGCCGGTAATTGCTGGTTAAGTTCGTTACGGTTAGCTTCCATCATACGCTCTACATCCGTTTGTTGCAGTCCATTGGCAAATGCATCGTCAAAGTCCGGATAAATCAGTGCTACCAGTTTTTCTTTTTGCAACACAATGAGCGACTCGGAAACGTAAGGCATATTATTCAGTTTGCTTTCAATCTCTTCCGGATAGATGTTTTGTCCGCTGGAAGTGAGCAACATATTCTTACTGCGCCCGCGCACGGTTACATAACCTTCCGCATCCATTGTGCCTAAATCGCCTGTATGCAGCCAGCCATTTACGTCAATGATTTGTGAGGTTGCTTCCGGGTTCTTATAATATCCCAGCATCAGGTTGGTACCCCGACAAATGATTTCTCCCGCCACCTTTTCCGGATCAGACGAATCGATCTTCACTTCCATGCGTGTGGTTGCCTTACCGCATGATGCCAGCTTCAGGGTTTCCCATCGGCTGGAACAGATGATAGGACCACATTCCGTCATACCATAAGCGATGGTGTAGGGGAAGCCTATCTGTTTGAGAAAGCGCTCGACTTCTGCATTGAACGGGGCTCCACCAACGATAATTTCATCGAAGTTACCGCCGAATATTTCCATTGCTTCTTTGCGTGCAAGAGCTCTGATCTTGTCATTGATGATAGGAAGACGAAGCAGCAACTTACCTATTTTATTATCTACACGGGGCAGAATATTCTTCTTGATAATCTTTTCTACAATTAGAGGCACGCATGAGATGACGCGTGGTTTGATTTCAGCGAAAGACTGTGCGATGATTTTAGGAGTCGGCATACGAGTGAGGAAGTAGAGGTGTGCCCCGGCTGAAAAACCGTAAAGGAAATCATAAGTCATTCCGAACACATGTCCCATAGGAAGCATGGCAACCATATTATCGCCCGGTTTCACCGGAAGCATCTCATGGCAGTAATTCACGTTGGACCAAAGGCTGCGATAGGGGAGCATAACACCTTTGGAATATCCGGTAGTACCGGAGGTATAGTTAATGATGGCAAGTTCTTCCGGTTCATCCTTCCGATAACAGATGTGTTCGGGACGGAAGTTTTTAGGATAGCGTTGTCCGTAGAGTGTATTGCGGTGCTCGAAAGCTTCCATCAATCGTTTGTCTCGACAGACTACAGGGGTGAATTCAGTCATCAGAATAACGCCCAGCAATTGCGGCATGGCATCCTCATTCAGGTTTTCCCATACCTGGTCTCCCACAAAAAGCAGTCTGGCTTCTGAGTGATTGACGATATTATGTATATTATCCGCTTTAAATTCGTGAAGGATAGGCACAATAACAGCTCCATAAGTGATGGTTGCCAGGAAAGTAACTGCCCAGTGTGCACTGTTACGACCGCAGACGGCAATTTTATCACCCGGCTGGATACCGGCACTTTCCAGTACAATATGGAATTTTGCAATTTTGCGAGCCACGTCTTTATATTGGAGAGTAGCACCTTTATAGTCAGTCAAGGCGTTTAAGTTCCAGTTCCGAATGATGCTTTGTTCAATGTAATCAATGAAGTGTTGTTCCTGTTCCATCTGTTAAATTTGCACACTTTAGTTAAAACTGCGCAAATATAGAGCTAAATGTGATGTCGTGCAAGTTTATATATTTATTCTTTGGTGGGAGGCGAAAGAAAAAGAAAAAATAACCAATTGTACTTTCTTTTGCCTTGATGCAAAAGAAAGATACCAAAGAAAAGATCAAGGCTGCACTTCCGGGGCTACTCCGAAAGTATTTTCAGCTAAAGGGCAGGAACTCGCTTCGCTCAAACAGCCTGCCCTTCTTAACGCCGAAAACACTTTCTACGCTTAACGCCCCTACAGTGAGGCCGGGAGACCATTCGGTGTAAATGGGGGAATATCGCGCAGCACTCTACCGCGCAGCCTTCGGGCATAGGCGTAGGTGCGTTAGGCGGAGATATTGTCAGGCGCAGGTAAGGGGCGATCTGTTTGAGCGTAGCGAGTTCGAGCCCCGTCTGCGCATGGCAGTATCGGAGTAGCACCGTAGACGTAGCCCGTGCCCTTTCTTTTTGGTATCTTTTTCTTTCGGGCAAACGAAAGAAAAAGTACACACATATTAATCACTACTCTTCTTATCCGAAATCAGCAACAACTTATCTCCCAAATGTAATTTCAGCGATCCGTTCGGTATCAGGAACTCCGTGCCTCGTTTCACAATCATTACGAGTGCTCCATTAGGCAGAGTGATATCCTTCAGGGTATCGCCTTCTTCCAGCATCTCCGTGGTAACGGTCATATCGCTGAGATCACTATCTATTTCTTCGGGCAATTCCACACCGAATTCATTACCGGTCTTTTCCAACGGGGTAGAAAGTTTCAGTAAGCGGGCAGCTAAGGAAACGGTAGTACCTTGGATAACGAGAGAAACAATCGTGATAAAGAATACGATATTGAAGATCACGTCGGCACCCGGTACTTGCGCTACTACCGGATAAGTGGCGAAGATGATAGGCACTGCTCCGCGCAAACCTACCCAGGAAACGAAGAGTCGCGAACGGTTTGTAATCTTCTTACCGAAAGGCAGCAAGCAGAGGAAGACACTGAGCGGACGACCAATAACAATCATAAATACACCGATAAGCGTTGCTACCAAAGCGATATCGAGTAATTCGTGAGGATTTACCAACAAACCGAGGCAAAGGAACATGATGATTTGGAACAGCCAGGTCAATCCATCCATGAAAGTATAAATCTCTTTGCGATGCATTATTTTGTTGTTACCTACCATAATACCGGCAATGTAAACGGCGAGGTAACCATTTCCTTTCAGAAGATCGGTAATGGCGAAAGTGAAAAATACAAATGCAAGCAAAAGGATGGGATAAAGGGCCTGATTATCAATGTTGAGTTTATTCAGCATGAGGATGGCAAGTTTGCCGAGAAGGTATCCGGCAGCCGCACCTACTATAAATTGGATAACGAATGAACCGAAGATACCTGCAATGCCCATTCCACCGGATTGTATGAACTGTATCAGTACGATGGTAAGCATGTAAGCCATGGGGTCATTACTACCACTTTCGAGCTCCAGCATGGGACGAAGGTTATGTTTCAGATTCATTTTCTGCGAACGCAAGATGGCAAATACAGAAGCGGAATCAGTAGATGACATGGTGGAGGCAAGTAGTAGGGATGTAGTGATAGGAAGATAAATATTTGACCAACTCATGCCGGAGATCCACCAGATGAAGAATCCTGTAAAAACGGCGGTAAGCAATACGCCGAATGTGGAGAGGACAATACCCGGAACAAGAATCGGTTTAATTTCGCTGAATTTAGTATCCATACCGCCGGAAAACAAAATAACGCTAAGAGCAACCATACCAATAAATTGTGCTTCTTTAGCGTTATGAAACTGTAGTCCGAAACCATCGCTACCGAAAATCATGCCGACGACAAGGAACAGTAACAGGGCAGGGACTCCGAATCTATAGCCGGTCTTACCGACAATAATACTAATGAAAAGTAAGATAGAACCAATTAAAAGAATGTTTTCTGCTGTAAAAATCATAAATTAGGTATTATTTAAGTTGTTTATTCAAGGATTTAGTTATCGCAAAGCGAAGTTACGTCTATTTTTAAACAATTGTAAGGTGTAAAATGTTCAGATTGAATTTTACTTTCTTTTCATATAATCCTTCATTACAAATTTTCTTAATTGAATTTTAGCACAAACATGGTTTCCTTTCCGGGATGCAGGGAAAGGCTGCCACCTGACAGGCGCATAATTTGACGGGAAATACTCAAACCGATGCCGCTGCCACCTTCTTTTGTGGTGAAGAAAGGTATGAAAATGTGTTCTGCTACTTCAGGAGGAATGGCAGGACCGTTATTGGATACTTCGATGAGTACGGCTTCATTTTCATTGCAATAAGCGTGTAAGGTGATGATGCCTTCCGGAATTTCTGCTGCTTCGATGGCCTGAATGGCATTTTTCAATAAGTTGATGAGTACCTGTGAGATAAGGTTCTCATCTGCATAAAGAATAAGATCATCCGGAGTGATGTGGGAGTGGAAAGTGATATGTGAATCAGGATATTGATGCCGTGCCAGTTCCACCATGCGATTGATAAAACCTTTGACGTAGAACAAGGAAGGTTCCGGTTTGGGGATACGGGTGAAACGGCGGTAATTTTCTACAAAAGAGAGAAGTCCTTTGCCCGTGGTGCTGATGGTGTGCAGGCCATTGCGGATTTCGTCAGCAGTTTCTTTGTCGGAAGAAATGGATTCACTTTTCGCTTTTAATTCTTCGCTTCCTTGTATCAGTGTCAGCAATGTATCGCTCAGTGAAGTGATGGGAGTGACGGAATTCATAATTTCATGTGTCAGTACACGGGTCAGGCGTATCCAGGAGTCGATTTCCTTTTCATCCAGTTCGTTATTGATATCATTCAGGGCAAGGATACGGAAATGCTCCTGACGGATGGTTATGTCGGAGACGCGGATGGAGAGATTGACTGTGCCGCGTTCGTTGGACAGGCGAGTTTGCAACTTATCTCCGGGGTGGCAATGGGCGAAAAGTCCCATAAGGTTTGCATCAATACGGTTAAGTTGGCTGACATGGGTGAAGACTTCCAGGCCTAACAGGCGGAGGGCTTCGTTATTTTTCTGGTAAACAGCACCTGCATCGTTCAGTACCAGGATACCGGTATTGATGCAGTCGAGAATGAGTTCGTAATACTTTTCCTGTTGTGCTGTTTCGCTCTTTACATTATATAATATAGAAGCAACACGGTTCAGGGCCTGGTTTACAATATGGTTGTCCGGAATATCTTCGTGTTCGGAGAAATGGATGGATGCATCGTTGTTTTCAATGGCATCGAGCAGAAACAGAACCTTCTGTGTATGCCGGCGATACAGTTTCCATTGCCAGCGCAGACTCGTCAACAGCAGTATGGAAGAGATGACGATCCATAGAAGGTCTTTATAAATAATGGATACCGTGACAGCTCCCGCCAACAGGAGAGAGATGACGATACGGAAAAGGTAGCGGTCGGTGATGTATCGGTAGTAATGTTTCATAATCCGAACTTTTTCATTTTGTTATAGAGAGTCTGCCGGGTGATGCCGAGTTGTGCGGCAACAGCGGATAGATTGCCGTTACAGGTATCCAGAGCTTTTTGTATCATTTTCCGTTCCATTTCTTCAAGGGTGGCTGCTTCTGTACCGGCATCGCTTCCGGTGCGTGAGGTTTCGGGACGCTTAGGTAGCTGGAACAGTTCTGCCGGCAGTTCGTTGCCGTCGCAGATAATGACTGCTTTCTCTATGGCATGCTCCAGTTCGCGGATATTTCCGTACCAAGGATGTGTTTTCAATTTGGTACAGGCAGCATCGGAAAGCCGTAATAATGTTTTGTCATATTGCTTGCAGAAGCGTATTATAAAGCGTTCGGCAAGAGGAAGAATGTCTTCCGGTCGTTCGCGCAAAGGCGGAATTTCAAGATGGATAGTATTGATACGGTAAAGCAAGTCTTCACGGAATTCATTGCGTTGTACCATCTCGTTCAGGTTGCGGTTGGTGGCACAAATCAGACGGATGTCGACAGCGATAGGCTGGTTGCTGCCTACACGGACAATACTGCGGCGTTGCAATACGGTCAGTAGTTTGGCTTGCAGGTGATAGGGTAAATTGCCGATTTCATCGAGAAACAGTGTGCTATGGTCTGCTGTTTCGAACTTACCGGGACGGTCTGCGTATGCATCTGTAAAAGAGCCTTTTGTATGCCCGAAAAGCTCGCTTTCAAAGAGGCTTTCGGTGATGGCTCCCATGTCTACGGCAATCATTTCCTTCGTACGGCGGGAAGAAAGTGCATGAATTTCACGTGCCAGCATCTCTTTTCCCGTACCGTTTTCTCCGGTGATAAGTATATTTGCATTGGTTATGGCGACTTTCTCCACCAGCGAGCGCAGTTGCTGCATGATGGGACTTTCTCCCCAATACATGGCAGGGGTTACGGGCGAGGCACTTTTACCGTTATTCTTATTATGAATGGCTTGGGCTGCATTCAGTAAGGTTTCCACCAGCTTTTGATTATCCCATGGCTTGACAATAAAGTCTGTAGCCCCTTCTTTAATGCCACGCACGGCAAGATCGATATCTCCATAAGCAGTGAAAAGAACCACAGGCAAGGAGGGACGAAGGCGTTTGATCTCCTGCAACCAGAATAATCCTTCGTTTCCGGTATTGATGCCTGATGTAAAGTTCATGTCAAGTAACACCACCGATGGAGTTTCTTCACGCAACACAGAGGTAAGTGTGACAGGTGAAGTGAGCGTGATGATCTTTTCGAAATGGGGTTTCAACAGCAGTTGCACAGCGGTGAGCACACCGCGGTTATCATCGACAATGAGGATATTTCCGGGCTTTTTCATACGAGAGTTTCTTTTGAGGGAGTAAAGATAATGCAAATCGAAGGTATAACTTTCATGCTGGCATGAAAAAGTTATGCTGAGTTGCAGCTTATCTTCTGTAAAGATAAGGAAGTTCAGCGAAAAAGATGAAAGATACTTGTCATATTTTCTACATACCGGCGTAATACGAATAACTGACCTTTGCCTGCAACTAAGAATACAGACACTATGAGATTACGTACTTTTTATTCTACCATTCTATTATGGCTGAACCGTATTTATAATGTGTATCGTGCCCGGCATGGACAACCTTATTATTCTTTGTCACAAGCGATTAAACAAAAAGTAAAATCCGCTGTTTCTTATATTTCCGATTTTGAGGAGGAACTGGTGAAGTTTGCCCGTACACGTAAATGCGACGGTATCATTTGCGGGCACATTCATCATCCGGCAAATACTTATTAATGATGATATACATTATCTTAACTCCGGTGACTGGGTGGAAACTCTTTCGGCACTCGTAGAGGATGAGGAAGGAAATTGGGAAGTGTTACGGTACGAGGATATGATGATGAATGAAAAGCCTGAAGAGCGCCTCTGTAGTTAAAATCGTGAATTGTAAATTACTAAATTATAAAAATATAAAGATGAAAGTTCTTTTTATTGTTCAAGGAGAGGGCCGCGGTCATCTGACGCAAGCCATCACGCTGGAAGAAATTCTACGGCGCAACGGGCACGAGGTAGTAGAAGTACTGGTGGGGAAGAGTAATAGCCGTCGCCTGCCGGGTTTCTTCAACCGCAGCATACAGGCACCTGTGAAACGCTTTCTCAGTCCGAACTTTCTGCCTACGCCTGCCAATAAGCGGGTCAGTATGTCTCGCAGTATCGCATATAATCTGATGCAGGTTCCTGCTTATCTGCGTAGCATCTGTTATATTCACCGGCGTATCCACGAAACTGATGTGGATCTCGTAATCAACTTTTATGAGTTGTTGACGGGCTTGACTTATCTCTTTTTCCGTCCCTCGGTACCGCAGATCAGCGTCGGTCATCAATATCTTTTCCTGCATCATGACTTTGAGTTTCCCCAAAAGAATCCCGTGAGCCTGCTGATGCTCCGTTTTTTTACGCGACTCACGTGTATCGGAGCTAAAGAGAAGCTGGCTCTCTCATTCCGTCCGATGGAAACGGACGAAGAAGCACATATACGTGTGGTACCGCCTTTGCTGCGGCACGAAGTGCTTTGTTGTGAAGCTGCTTCCGGAGAGTATGTACACGGCTATATGGTTAATGCCGGATTTGGAGAAAGTATCTCCCAGTGGCATGAGCAGCACCCTGAAGTGCCTTTGCACTTCTTCTGGGACAAACCGGATGAGCCGGAAGTATGCAGGATGGATGAAACATTGTCATTTCATCAGTTGGATGACGAAAAATTCCTTCGCTATATGTCGGGTTGCCGGGCGTATGCCACTACGGCAGGCTTTGAATCCGTTTGTGAGGCTATGTATCTGGGTAAGCCTTTGTTGATGGTACCGGCGCACATCGAACAGGATTGTAATGCTTATGATGCAGCACGCGGCGGAGCAGGTATTATTTCCGATAATTTTGAGGTAGACCGTTTGTTGGAGTTCGCTCGGAGTGAGTATCAACCCGAAGAGAACTTCCGTAGCTGGGTGCGCAGTTGTGAGTGGCGGTTGCTGAACTGTATAGAAACAGCGGAAGGAATAGGCTTTGTAAATGATTATAAATTGATATATGAATAAGAAAATAGTCTGTATGAAAATAAAGAAGGGGAAAATTAACTTCCCCCTCTCTTTTCTTTTGCTTTTGCTGCCGCTTGGGTAGCGGTGGTTTCTGTTTCTTCTGTTTGCTCTTCGGTGTTCTTTTCCGCTTCTTTTTGTTCCATTTCCCGTCTCAGTCTTTTCAACCTCCACTTATTCCAGAACATAAGCTCTTTCCATCGGTTGAAGTCCTTCTTGAAAATGATACCGATGCCTTGCGTTGTCAGATTGGTCCTTGTATAATATCGGTCGTTCGTCTCATTATACGCTTTCAGGCGAATATCTCCGCTACGGTTCACAAGCCATTCTGCTTCAAAGTCTCCTACAAAGTTTGTATTTGCCATCGGATTGTCTCGGTATCCGAAGTTACCATTGATAAGCAAACGATTGTTAAGTAATTGCCCCGATAGCATTCCTTCGAATTCCATATCCGTCCAGCCTTTTTCTCCGGTGCTGAGGTTGGTACCTATATTCCAGTTGTTACTATTAATAATGTTGGAAAGTGCATTGTTTAGTTGTCCCGAAAGGGTGGATGAAAGCACAGAAGTCATCATATTCGAGTTTTGTGTGGCATCTACATTTTCGGGTGTATAGAATTTGCCGATACCTAACAGATAGAGGATCTGCATATTCATTTGTTCGTCTGTTGAAATGTAGTTACGGATAAGGGCTTGCACTTCATCCCGTTCATTAGGCACTTCCAGACTTAATTTGATGTCCGGAGAAGTTAGTTGCCCCGTCAGGTTCATGATACAGTTTACACGGATACTCGTTGGAATTCCGTAGTTGCTTACATTCGGCACCAAGTCATTCAAGGATGCGGAATTCACCATATAACTTGCTTGGATATCCATGGTGGCATCCAACGGAGGACCGTTGAAACTGATAGTGCTTCCATCTTTGATGGTAAAGTCCTTGCGTATTACCTCTTGCAGGCTGAATTTATAAACTCCCTGGCTGATACGATAATTACCGAACATCTTCACATCGTCAGCCTTGTTATAAAATTCCGTACGGATATTTCCGGATCCTCGTCCACTGATGTAATCACCAGCGATGGGGTCCATCACTATCTTCATGCTTGCATCCGGTGTAGCTTCTACGAGCAGGTTCAGGCGGATATCCGTGTCACTTTCTTCCTCCTGCTGTATCTCTTGTTGCGCCAGTTCATAGTCGGAAATCAGATTGATAGAATCCAGCACAGCCCGGCGCGGTGTCTTATCCACGAATTTGATGAATTGGTTGCTGGCGGCTGAAGATACATTATCCTTTATATATACGAAGTTGGTATTCCGGTTGGTCGTCATGGCTACATCGATATTGACTCCATCCCTTGCGTTACCTGCTATCAGGGCATTCCCCGTTCCGTATACCGTTCCATAAAAAGGAAAATCCAGTGACTCCTTCGTATTCATTACCAGCATGTTGTTCACTCCAAACTGGAAACGGTATTCCAGGTTCTTGAAATGCTCATAATGCAGATAACCGTCTACATGCCCTTGATTGCCTTGTGTATCGAATATCCGGTTATCTTGGAAAGTCAGTCCATTCGGTTCTATGCGAATACTGTCTTTTATAAAGAAAGTGGTATTCAGTACGTCTACCTTCATGGAGGCATTGCCAAGTACGCGCCCTTCCATGGTGAGCCCTTTGAATTTGCCATAGAAATGTACGTGACCGCTGGCACGTCCGTTAAATTCAGGTGTGATACTACTCATGTAGTGTTCTATGAATTTCAGATTGGTGTTGTCAGCTTCAATCTGTAAGTCAAGCGCACTTTTAGGTTTTATGGGATATATGTAGCCATATACATGACTTTTAGCTGTATCTTTTTCATGGATATGGGCATCGAGATAGATACCTTCTACTTCCTGATGCCATTCTCCGTGAATGTTGGCATCGCCCAATAAACCGTCATTTAGTCCAAGGTCCCGGATGAAAAGGTCAGTATACATAACAGGCTTCTCCAATACTCCGCTGGCATAGGCAGGACCAGTAGCTTCTCCTTTAAAATTAACTCCAAGGTCGGCAATATCAAATACGTAGCCTATATTGATATCTTTTAAATCCAGGCGTACCGTATCCTGAGGTTGTTTTGAGATAGTTCCGTTGATGCGCAGGTATCGGTCTTTATGGCTGAAATAAAAGTCGTCTATATATATCTTTCCGGAGTCGATTACCACTTTTGACGGATGTATTTCCCATAAAGTGTCATTCAGGATAATATCCGTTTTTTGAACATCGACGACGGTTTTCAAAGCCGGAATACTCTTGTTTGAGCGGGAACGCTTTTTGTTCTGATCCTCAGCTTGTGTGCGGATGAAATGTGTAGCAGCAGCTAATTTGCCACTATATGTGACAGCGCTACTGTTTCCCCAATTCAGAGAGGTCTGAATAAGGTCATCTTTGGCTTGTGCGTCTAACGATACGTTGATGGAACCTTCCGGTTTGCGATTACTGAATCGTACACGTGCATGAAATTTATCACCGGGATTCTCACACAAGATCATACCCGATTCAAGGAACTTGTCTCCATAGCGCAGACGCGGGAAATATCCTTCTACTCGCAGGCGCTGTGCTTTGTCATTAAAGTATCCTTTTAGGGTAGAATGTGTATAGACCTTAACCGGAATATTAAAGATGGTGGAGAATAAATCCGTATTAAAGATATTTATGTCGAAATGGAAGTTATTCTCACTTTCTATGTTTTTTTTGTCCGGCAATATTAGAGCAGGAATATATCTTCGCATGATGTTCAGTACACTGGCGGGTAGTGTGCGATAGGAATAATCTCCTTCAATACTTGCATTCAGGAAATTAGAGGTTATTTTTAATTGTTTATGCGATTCGTCTTCCTGAGTGGCGGTTATTTTTAAGTTGTCCAGAAAATAGTTTCTATCGGGTGCTGTGAATTGCAGGCTGTCAATATTGATCTCTCCATTCATTTCATCGATGGAACCACCGGTGAAATCAGCCGTTAACTGAACAGAGACTGCCGTATCTTCATATTTAGGTGTCAGGTGAAGCTCGTGGGGGCGTACATTACGGATATTGGCATGGAAATTAAAAGTCGGTACACGACTGGCTGTATTAATGCTACCATTTAGCAGAACAGAACCGTTTTCGTCATCCAATGCTATCTCTCCGTTGAAACCGCCTTGTTTATATTCTCCGTCGAGTGTGATGTTTTCATAGTTATAATCGCTATAGTCGATGGAAGCGATTAATCCCTTCATTACTATGGAAGGATATTGCTTTTCGTAGTGATTGCCTTCGACCTTGAGATTGAATGTGACCTTTCCTAACTGGTCGTTTGCCAGCATATTGCCTAGCTCAAACTCTTCAGTCTTTACTGCACCCGAATAAGAAAAATAACCTTTTTCTTTATTTGAACTTAATTTTAAGTCGGTCTTGATAGAACCTATATCGGTACGCACTAGGCCATAAGTTACAATATCTGTGAAATATCCCGAGACTTCCCCATTAAACGAGATGGTGCCTAAGCGTTGCAGTACCGGAGGAACACCTTCGTAGTTTTTACTTAAATTGCGAACGAAAAATGCAATGCCTTCCGGATCAGCATATAAACTGGAAAGGTTGCCGAATACGAATGCATCCTGAGGATGCGACAGGTCTTGCAAGGAAACATCTCCCCTTAAATGAAAATGTTGGTTTCCTGTAATTGACAGATGAGGACAATTCAACTGATTGATAGTACCGTTAGCTTCCAAAGCCACTTGCAAATTTTCCTTGAAAGGGGAAAAGGCCGGAACAAAGGGGGCGAGGTCACAAAGAGTAATGTCCGAAGGAAATATCCGCAAGGAAAAGCGTACATCATTGGTAAAGTTTCTAAAAGCTCCCAAGCTGTCATATTCCATATGGATGGTATCCATTGCAAGCGAAGTATTTGGTAAATCAATCGCGAAGTTCTCAATGCTCATCTTCTGATTGTTTGCTACAATCTTGAAACTTAGTTTTTTTAACTCAAAACCGGAATTTTCTTCTTCAATGCTTAGGCGCTTCACAGCTGCATTGACAGAGTCATTTTGGAGCGCTTTCAACGAGATATTGGCGATGATGTTTCGTAGCTGTATATGTTGTGCATTGAATTTTCCGGGTGTCTCTTCTGCCGACAATACGTTATAAGACATCTTACCGCGTCGTATCAGCAACGAGTTGATACGTATGTCCAGATTACTTTCCTTTTTGATGGTATCTTTAGAGGCAAATGCATTGAGTACGAACTGGAAGTTAGGAATGTCTTCTGGTGTCTTTTTTTCCAGGTTGATGTTGAAGCCGAATAACTGTACGTTACTGATCGATACTTTGCCCTTGAACAAGGGAAGTATATCGAATTTTGCAGAAAGGCGGGATACTTTTAGCATTTCCTTGCCTGACTGGTCGTTTAACAATAAGTCGTCAATAATAATGCGGTTCAGTAGTCCCATATTGATCCGCCCAATGGTTAGTTGTGTACCCAGTACATTAGCCAGTTCGTTCGCAACGAGCACAGATATTTGTCGCTGAACGTAAGGAATGTTCAACAATAATATAGTCCCGATATACAAACTAAGTATAATACCGAGCACCCAGCGAACTGTCTTCTTTAACTTTCTGATAGGCGGTTTGTTTGAATTAGCCAACAAAAATATGAAATAATACGTTATCAATCCTACTTTTATCACTACTTTTGCAGCGTTTAAACGTAAATAACGATATGAGTACAATAATTTTAGGAATAGAAAGCTCTTGTGACGACACCTCTGCTGCCGTCATCAAAGATGGGTATCTGTTATCGAATGTCGTTTCCAGTCAGGCGGTGCATGAGGCCTATGGCGGTGTGGTTCCCGAATTAGCTTCACGTGCACATCAGCAAAACATCGTTCCAGTGGTTCATGAAGCATTAAAACGTGCCGGAGTAACTAAAGAAGAATTGAGTGCGGTGGCGTTTACAAGGGGACCGGGGTTGATGGGTTCTTTGTTGGTGGGCGTGTCGTTTGCCAAAGGTTTTGCCCGTTCCTTAGGTGTTCCAATGATTGATGTTAATCACTTGACTGGACATGTGTTAGCTCATTTTATTAAAGCAGAAGGTGAGGATACTATTCAACCTGAATTTCCTTTCCTTTGCTTGCTTGTATCAGGGGGAAATTCACAGATTATCCTGGTAAAGGCATACAATGACATGGAGATTTTGGGCCAGACAATTGATGATGCTGCAGGGGAAGCTATTGATAAATGTTCGAAAGTGATGGGGCTGGGATATCCCGGTGGTCCGATTATTGATAAACTGGCTCGCCAGGGCAATCCGAAGGCTTTTACTTTCAGTAAACCTCATATTCCCGGATTAGATTATAGTTTCAGTGGTTTGAAAACCTCATTTTTGTATTCTTTGCGTGATTGGATGAAGGAAGATCCTGATTTCATCGAACATCATAAGGTTGATCTGGCTGCTTCACTTGAAGCTACTGTTGTAGATATTCTGATGGACAAACTTCGTAAGGCTGCAAAGGAATATAAGATTAAGCAAGTAGCCGTGGCTGGTGGGGTTTCTGCTAATAACGGCCTGCGTAATGCTTTCCGTGAACATGCTGAAAAGTATGGATGGAGGATATTTATCCCTAAATTCAGCTATACAACGGATAATGCTGCCATGATTGCCATTACTGGTTATTTTAAATATCAGGATAAGGATTTCTGTTCGATAGATGCGCCGGCTTATTCACGTGTCACATTGAAGTGAAAGGAGTTTTAGAACATTTCTTTGTCCGCATCGCACCCGGTCCGTGTCTGGGCCGTACCTGCTCCGTATCTGCTCCAAAGCTATAGATACGGAGCAAATACGGTCCGGACACGGTTCGGGTAATATCAGCAGGAAAAATAGAACAAAAATATAAATTATATATAATAAGGTATATGAAACTGGAAGAAGAAGTCGGTGAATTACTAAAATCGAAGAATTTATCCCTTTCCACCGCAGAAAGTTGTACAGGAGGAGGTGTTGCTGCTTTAGTGACTTCTGTTCCGGGAAGTTCGGAATACTTCAATGGGGGAATTGTGGCTTATTCCAATGAGGTAAAGATATCTCTGCTTCATGTTTCTGCTGAAACATTGGAAAGGTATGGAGCCGTCAGTCAGGAAACAGTGATTGAAATGGTGAAAGGTGCGATGAAAGCGTTGAAAACAGATTGTGCTGTTGCCACATCCGGGATTGCCGGTCCGGGAGGAGGTACATCCGAAAAAACTGTCGGAACAGTGTGGATTGCGGCTGCCTATAAAAATGAAATTGTAACTTTCAAACAAGAGGGGGATGACGGAAGAACCAGGAATGTGCAAAATGCTATTCAGAATGCTTTAAAGATGCTCTGTACATGCTTAAAATGAAGAAAAATGCTATCAGACAGTGAATTATTTTATGAAAAACTTGTTTGGTATCGATAAAAGTACTTACTTTGCGCTCTGTTTGAAATAAGTATAGATAAAAACTATAAAAATAAGATAGAAATGTCGAAGATTTGTCAAATTACCGGAAAGAAAGCCATGATTGGCAACAATGTT
>ENA-UAPJ01000586-UAPJ01000586.1-human-gut-metagenome-genome-assembly--contig:-NODE-586-length-15034-cov-5.976968_pt1 | contig 15034 bp, 9 predicted proteins | sample MGYA00243479_ERZ654575 | MGnify/ENA primary metagenome ERZ654575 (study PRJEB26926, sample SAMN06164839) | human gut metagenome | biome: ENVO:00009003; feature: ENVO:2100002; material: ENVO:00002003... | reverse complement strand
GAGATTAGCGAGTGTCTCGTGGGCTCGGAGATGTGTATAAGAGACAGATACCATTATTGTAAAATTACATCAAGTGTGTAATTTTTTAAAAAGTTATGTAAACTAAAATGCAAAGAAGAGGTACGAAAAGTGAGAAAAACGGTGATTCGAGTCGTGAAGGGAATCATATTGTTGGTGGCGATTGTCACACTTGCCAATATGACCTATAAACATATACGAACCTATTACGATGATTATATGGACGAATACAAGGGAACGGAGTCGACACAGGGCGAAGATGTAACTGTTACGATTCCGGAAGGCGCATCTGTCAAGGAAATCGCGCAGATCCTGAAGGACAATGGATTGATCAATTATCCGCGTGCATTTACAAAGCGTCTGCAGGACTCTGAGTACCGTGGCAAGCTGCATGGTGGTACATACACCTTGAATACTGGTATGACAACCTTGCAGATGATGGCAGCCATGAGCCCGACATTCGAGGAAGATCAGCCAGTCGATTATCTGGTTGTGCCAGAGGGCTTTACGGTAGAGATGATAGCAGCGCGGTGCGAAGATCAGGGAATCTGTTCTGCAACTGAATTTTTAAATGCATGCAAATCGGTTACGAAATCTGATTTTGCATATCTGGCAGACATACCGGCAGGTGCCAATGTCAATTATAAGGTACAGGGCTTCCTGTTCCCGGCAACTTACGATATTTATGAGTCGACGACAGCGGAATCATTAGTCGATTATATGTTGAGAACGTTCGACAACTACTATACACAGGAACTGCAGGATCGTGCGGCAGAGCTTGGATACAGTGCATTTGAACTTGTGACGAGAGCTTCCATTGTAGAACGTGAGGCAAAGGTGGATTCAGAACGTGCGACGATTGCAGGTGTTATCAACAACCGTCTGAAAGCAGAAATGCCTTTGCAGATGTGTCCGACTGTCTTATATCCATTGACCGATGGAATGTATGACAAGAGTCAGGTTCTGTACGAGGATCTGGAACTGGATTCTCCATACAACACCTATAAGAATGCCGGACTTCCGGTAGGTCCGATCTGTAATCCGGGACTGGCATGTATCCAGGCAGTATTGTATCCGGAAGAGCATAATTACCTGTATTACCATGTTGGCGACGAAGATGCAGGTACACATATCTTTACAGAAAACTATGAAGATCACATAGATACACAGATTATTGGTGGACCAAACGGCGTGACACCGGATGGAGAAGCATCCACCGAGGAATCGACAACCGAAGAATCACAATAGGAATAAATAATGTATTAGGAGGGACGTTATGAGAACTTTTAATTTTAGGGCGCGAAACATCGGCGAAGAAAAATATCTGTCATACACAATGGGCGAGGATTGTGAGTTAGATGAGGATGTTTTGGATTACTGTCAGGACAATGCGCCGGAAGAACTGATAGAGATTATCTATGAAGAAGATGACGATTATGATTATCTGACCTACCAGATTACGGGCAAGACATCTCTGGAAGAGTACATCACACAGGAGCATGATTGCGAGAGCGTACTGCTCATCCTGCGGAATGTCGCACAGGAGATGATTTCCTTGAAGGAGCAGGCGATTCCACTTTCGTATGTATTGCTGAATCGTGGATTTATCTACGTGGATGCTGAGAAGAAGACAGTACAGTTCCTGTGCCTGCCAATCGAAAGCAAGGGCGCACTTTCTGTAGAATTCAAGAGCTTTGTACGCCAGCTGCTTGCGAACATGAAATACGATGTGGAAGAGGATCTGAATTATGTTGGTAAGCTCCTCACGTATATCAATGGAGATAACTTCAATCTGCGTGGCTTGATCGGACTTGCAGAGGCGTTGATGGAAGAGGAAGGAATCAGCTTCGAGGAGGCTGGAGCCATTGATGCAGACGGTGTAGAAGTTGTAAGTGCAGAGGAAGAAGCACCGGCAGAAAATATCAGCGACATCATGAATAGCCTGCAGGAAGAGGATGATACACCACTTCCGGAGATCGGCGACGATGAAGAAGACGAAGAGGAAGAAGCAGAGGAACCTGTAAAGGAAGAGGAAGAACTGGAAAGTATCCTTCCAGCTGGCATGCAGGTAAAGGAAGAAGAAACACCGGTAGAGGAGAAGGTGGCAGAACCGACAGAGGCTGTCGAGGAGACACCAGCACCTGTCGAGGAAGCACCGGCACCAAAGCCAGTGATGGAAAAGCAGGAAGCACCAAAGCCGGAACCAGTAGCAGAAAAACCAGAGGTTTCCCCAGCTGCAGAGCAGATCCTGTCACAGGTGAAGCCAGAGGGGGCAACAAATGGTGGCGAGAAGCTGCAGTTAAAGACAAACAAGAAGGAATCCGATATCAACCTGATCAAGGATCGGATCAAGGAGCTGGTTGGAGAAGTTCCATCTGCAAAGCCGACAGCACAGCCAACCAAGAATATCCAGACATTGGAAGATCTGGATCATTTCTTAGACAAGCCACCTGTGGTTAAGCGGAATGTGGTAAAGGTAAACCGTGCGGCAATCATCCAGCAGACAGAGGCTGAGATGGAGGCAGCTGAGGCAGAAGCAGCAGCTGAGACAGCAGAGTCTGCTGAACCGGAAACAACCGTACAAAACGAAGAACCGACAAGCGGACAGACAGAAAACATCAAGGTGCCTGTGATCGAGGATATCTACGATGACATGAACATTGAGAAGAAAAAGGACGATGAAAAGGACAAGAAGCCAAAGAGTACATCTATTTTGAATAAATCTGTAACAGAGCTTGTAAAAGATGCCGTTGGTGCTGTGAGTGCAGCGACTGCAGCAACCAATTCGCCGAAAGCATTGCCATATCTGATCCGTGTAAGTACAGAAGAGCGTATCATGCTGAACAAGGCGATCTTCAAGATCGGAAAGGCAACCAGAGGCGTGGACTATACCGTTGGCGGAAATGGAGCGATCAGCCGTCAGCATGCATTTATCATTCAAAAAGATGGGGTATGTTATATCAAAGATAACAAGTCTACGAATCATACATATGTGAATGGAAAGCGTGTAGAGGATGGGGTAGAAGAAATTCTGACACATGATTCTCTCGTAAGACTTGCAGATGAAGAGTTTACATTTAAGATTCGCTAATTAGGATGATTATATCATGAGGAGGTAGCAAATGAAGGGGTTAGAGTTGAATGTAACAAAACAAAACGGAATGACATTGGTGGAGTATCAGCTTGGAGTAGCAGATGTCTATGACGACAGAGTGTCAGACAAGGTTGCACAGCTCGGAAATATTATTCCGTTCCAGTACAAGGACGAGGATGGAAAGAGAAGTATTGTCTCTTATGTGCATCATGACACTTCTCTGGAAGTGATGCTGCGTCAGACATTGAAGAAGGCAGATGTACTTGCAATCCTGAAGGGACTGTTGTGTGCATTTGAGATTGGTGCAGCAGGTGTGCAGATCTGTTATCTGGTACGCGATCTGAATTATATCTATGTAGATCCTGAGAGCAAGGCAGTAAAGTGCATTATGGTTCCTGTAAAGCAGGATCCGTTGGGACAGTCTGATATCCCGGATTTCTTCCGAAATATTGTGTCACATATGCGCTTTGATGAAGCAGACAAGGATGATTATGTAGCAAGAATCCTGACCTTGATCAATACGGATCATTATTCCAATATGAAATTAAAGGGGCTTGTAGATGCGGAGATGGAGAAACTTGGTCTCTTCTATACAAGAGACGAGGGACTTAAGAAGGAAGCGGATACAACCGCAGCTCCGGAAGTACAGAACCAGAATGTAAAAGTAAATCGTGTCGGCGTGATGAACAACATGCGTCCACAGGGTATGCCAGCGATGGGACAGCCGGTACCACCGATGGGCAGACAGCCAATGGGGCAGCCAGTACCACCGATGGGCAGACAGCCAATGGGACAGCCAGTACCACCGATGGGCGGACAGCCAATGATGGGACAGCCGGTACCACCGATGAACGGACAGCCAATGGGACAGCCGGTACCACCGATGGGCGGACAGCCAATGGGGCAGCCAATACCACCGATGGGGCAGATGCCGAAGCCAGAAATGCCAAAACCACAGGCACCAGCACCGGAGGCACCAAAGCCAGAGATGCCGAAACCGGAAATGCCAAAGCCGCAGGCACCGGTACCGGAGGCACCAAAGCCAGAGATGCCGAAACCGGAAATGCCAAAGCCACAGGCACCAGCACCAGAGGCACCAAAGCCAGAAATACCAAAACCGGAAATGCCAAAGCCACAGATGCCACCAATGGGACAGCGTCCAGCGATGGGCGGACAGCCGATGATGGGGCAGCCAGTACCACCGATGGGTGGACAGCGTCCTCCGATGGGACAACCAATGATGGGGCAGCCGATGGTGGGACAGATGCCAAGACCACAGGCGCCACAGATGCAGAACGGCAACCTGATGGGACAGCTTGGCGGTGCACGCCCGATTCCACACTTTGTGCGTAAATCAACTGGTGAGATCATCAATATTACAAAACCAGAATTTATCATCGGTAAGTCAAAGACGAAAGCCGATTATGCAATAGAGAACAACAGCGCAATCAGCCGGGAGCATTGTATTGTAATCCAGCGCGATGGCGTGAACTATATTAAGGATAACAATTCTACAAACCATACCTATGTAAACGGGGTAGAGTTGCAGCCGGGTAAGGAAGTGCTTCTGAAGCATAAGACAGAAGTTCGATTGGGAGATGAGGAATTCACATTCCTTCTGAGAAAAGGAGAGTAATATGGAGTACATTGCAACATATCACACCGATGTAGGTACAAGAAAAGAAACGAATCAGGACTCTCTTGCAATCAAGGTTGTGAACACAAAAGAGGGAAATGTTGCATTTGCAATCGTGTGTGATGGCATGGGAGGACTCGCAAAAGGCGAGGTTGCCAGCAAAGAGGTAATCGAAGCATTTTGTACATGGTTTGATGACACACTGGTGGATGAAATCCAAAATGGAACATTCACAGAGCAGAATCTTGTATCACAGTGGGATGATATTATCCAGATTCAGAATCGCCGGCTGGGCGCATATGGAGAGGAAAATCATTTGCAGCTTGGTACGACGGTATCTGCAATCCTGTTGTACAAGGATCAGTATTATATTGTGCATGTGGGCGACAGCCGCGTGTATGAGCTTACAAAGACAGCGAAGCAACTGACAAACGACCAGACATTTATCGCAAGAGAACTGGCAGCGGGACGTATGACACCGGAACAGGCAAAAATCGATCCGAGACGAAGCGTACTGTTGCAGTGTGTCGGCGCATCGCCGGTTGTTGAGCCGGAATTTACAAAGGGAACTGCAACAAGAAATGCAGTTTATATGCTCTGCTCAGACGGATTCCGTCATGTGATCACACCGGAGGAAATCATCGAGAAGATCGGACCGGGTGAGGCGACGGACGAGGAAAAGATGAAATATGGAGCAATATATCTGACAGAGTTAGTAAAGAACCGTGGGGAACGTGATAATATCACAGTAGCAATGGTTCGCACGATTTGATTTAGAGAGGGTTTGCCATGACGAAGGAAGGAACCGTACTAGACGGAAAATATGAAATTTTGGCAGAAGTTGGTCGAGGTGGTATGTCCATCGTGTACCTTGCCCGTGATAAGCGTTTGAACAAGCAGTGGGCGGTCAAGGAGATCAAGAATGATGGAAAGAAATCCGCAAAGACGTTGCTTAAGGGATTGGAGCGAGAAGCGAATATTCTGAAGAACGTAGATCATCCGGTGTTGCCGCGAATCGTAGATATCATCAATCAGGATGGAACAATCTACGTTGTTATGGATTATATCGAGGGTGATACGATTCAGGATCGATTGAAGAAGGAAGGCGCGCAGCCACAGGAGTTAGTTGTAGAGTGGGGCTTGCAACTTGCAAGTGCATTGAATTACCTGCACAACATGAATCCACCGGTTATCTACCGGGATATGAAACCTTCGAATGTCATGATCAAGCCGGAGGGCGGCGTAAAGCTGATCGACTTCGGTACAGCAAAAGAGTACGAGATAGAGAACAATGCAGATACAACCGCACTTGGTACGAGAGGCTATGCAGCACCGGAACAGTTCGGTGATTCCAAGGGACGTGGTATCTACAATACAGATGCAAGAACAGATATCTATAATCTGGGTGCAACCCTGTACCATATCGTAACAGGAAAGAACCCATGTGAGCCACCGTATGAGATCAAGCCGATCCGCGAGTGGAATCCGATGTTGTCCTCTGGATTGGAGAAGATCATCTTAAAATGTACACAGGCAGATCCGAACGATCGTTATCAGAACTGTACGGAGCTGATGTATGCATTGGAGCATTACGATGAGCTTGACGACAGCTACCGGAAGAAGAACAAGAAGAAGCTTGGGATTTTTGCAGCAACCGTGGCATTGGCAGTTGTATCCGGTATCACAGCCGGAATCGGATATTCCGGTATGCAGCGGATCAAGCTGAACAACTACAACCAGTATATCGAAAATGGTATGAACTACTGCCGGGAAGAGAATTACGAAGCCGGAACGGCAGAATTCAAGAAAGCAATCGAACTGGACGGCTCGGAGGAAAAAGCTTACGAACAGTACATACAGGCATACATTGATGCTACGAACAAGGCGGAGGAAGCCGGAACGGAATCTACGCTGAATCTGGATGATGCGTTGACGTTGGTTTCCAATCGAATCAGCAGTAAACATGGTGGTGTTGAGAAAAACAGCGCAGTGCTTTACAAGCTGGCACTTACTTATTTTGAGGAAGAGCGTTCTTACAGTCAGGCAGCCAAATATTTCGGCATGATTGACGAGAAGGACGAGGAATATGGAAAGCTTGCAGGCTTTTACAAATCCATTTCCGAGCTGCGATCTGACAGTACGTCGGATGCATCAGAGCTGATGCAGGCGGTAAATGATTTCGCAACCTACAACGAGAACAACTTTACGAACCAGGAAGCAACCAAGTTCGTAAACTATCGTATTATCGGCGAGATTTACAGTACAAACGTCAGCAAGGATGCGGAGACAAGCATCGCAGAACAGGCAAGTACGGTGATGGAACAGGCGGTTGCAGATCTGGACGAGTACACAGGCAATGATCTGGACGAAGAAGCAGTTATGGATATGAATTATCGTTACGACGATAACCTGATCATGATCTATGAGCAACTTGCCAAGGAAAATGCAGATAATGAAACAGTTGCCAATGGATATTATTCGATGGCAATCAGTTATTGTGAAGACTATATTGGAATCCTGAAGATGAAGGTAGACAGCGATCCGAGCATTTCGCTGGGTGGTTCCTCTGTCAACGCGTATAACCAGTCTTATTACAATAAGATGATGACGGAAGCACGTTGTTATGATGCACAGGGCAAGACAGATGATGCACTCAAGATATACGAAGCCGCAGAAAAGGTATTCGGTACAAAGAACGAGTGGAGCGACAACGTATATGCAGAGCATCTGGATTATCTGTATCGTCTGTGTGAGGCACAGGAGCAGGATCCGAAGCTTTGGACGACGAAGATTCCAGATCTGACAAAGAAGCTGATTCAGGTATTTGATGATGGTGGTAACGTGCTTGGCATCGACAGCAATAAAACATGGTACAAACGAAAAGATACGTTGCAGATGTTGAAGGACGGTAGCTATGATATCAGCGAAGAAGAAGCGACGCAGGCACCGGATGCAAATTCCGATGATTCGCAGTCAGCAGAGATGGGAGAGTGATCAGCATGCAAAACGTATATGAGATATGTTTCTATGGCGGCCTGGTACTGGCGATTCTCCTTCTGATTGCGGCGATCGTGTTATTCATTGTATTGAAGATACCGAAGGTAATTGGAGAATTGACCGGAAGTGCTGCGAAAAAGGCAATGAAAGAAATGCAGGATGGTACAGCGAGTCCGGGCAGCGTAGCGAAGAAAGAACAGGAAAAATACTACAACATGGGAAGTGGAAAGATCACTGCGAAAGAAGCGGTTTCTACGCGGGAGGATCGTAAGGCTAATGGTAACGATTCCACCGAACTGTTGGAGAAATCAAAGGAGAAAGAAAAGAAGTTTGAAGAGACCGACATCCTTCGTCCGGGCATCAATGATTATGATACACCGGATGATGGCGAGACAGAAGTACTCGGTTCAGGTGCGGATGATGAGGCAACAGATGTGCTTCGGGATACATCGGCAGGAGATGACGGAGCAACGGATGTACTTCGAAACGACGAAGGAGATGACGGAGCAACGGATGTACTTCGAAATGACGAAGGCGATGACGGGGCAACGGATGTACTTCGGAATGACGAAGGAGATGACGGAGCAACCGATGTACTTCGGGGAGACGATGCAGACGATGAGGATGCAACCGACGTTCTGCGGATGGACGATGATGACAGTGATGCAACCGATGTATTGCGTGCCGACGATGACGACAGTGATGCAACTGATGTTTTACGTGCAGATGATGACGAGGAAGGTACAAGCGTGCTGACAACCGGAACATTAGCGAAGAAGGTAAAAGTAATTTACAATATAGTAGTTGTTCATTCAGATGAAAGTATAGAGTCGGGTAGGTGAAAAAAGGATGAAAAGAAAAGAAACAAAATCAAACAATTCAAAACACCCGGTAAAGAAGCTCATAGCATTATGGGTTGTCTTTGCTCTGCTGATTGTACCATTTGCAAACCATGTCGGTGATAAGAATGGCGCGAAAGCAGAAGGGGGAAGTACAACTGGAGTAAAAACTGGCAATCTACAGATTGTGTCGGAAGAACCGAATGGGTTGAGTATTGAAGTGGATGATACTGGTGTAGTGGTTCCGCATACTGGTGAGACATATGAGAAAAGCGTAACTTTGATCAAGGATGCGCAGAAGGTAGGTAAGTTACAATTACCAGAATGCAAGACAGATGGTGGTGATGCGGTTGCGTTAGGTGCCGGATTTATGACCTTGGATAAGCAAATACAGTCAACACTTTCTGCTGGCGAAAATTTATTTCCTTTAACAGAAAATGTTGAGAATGATTTAGCAGCTAATGCAATTACTGAAGATCGAAAAATTGCAATTTATGCAAGAATAGACAGTGCGGCAGATTGGCAATTACAGTATGTTCTTACTGTTAATTTTGTGGATTCTGCATTTACAACAGGTGCCGGACTGTATGCTGGAAGCATAAGTCTGACATCGGATTCATATGTCAGTGAAGCAACATTAAAGGCTCCAACCACAGTAGCTTCTATTGAGGGCGCGACAGTAAAATATTATGTAAAAATTGGATCAGCAGCAGATGAGTCTGAAAAAAAGGATATAAACAGTTATACATTTATTGGAGATACAATCAGTACTACTGAGAACAACCGTGGAAAACAGGTTTATGCATATGCGGCGCTGGTATCCAATGAGACACCTGCACAAGTGTTGGAGTACATCGAACTTGGCTCGACTCATATGAGTAACGATACACAAGCACCAAATATTAGCTGTGAGGCTTCGGCTGTATCTTATCTGGATGAAGAGACTTCTGCTTATGCAACGATACAGAATAGGTTTATAGATGAAAATAGTGTTTATTATGGCGTGGGCGACAAATACAAGTATGCAGTTACCGTTGAAGATCCAACAAAGGATGGCGAAGATACATCTGGAATTAAGAATGTAACAGCTACATTAAATGGTACATCTTTGACCGTGACATCTCCAGCTTCTGGTTCAAATGTATATACAATCGAACTTACAAAGGAGCAGGCAACCGGAGATGTTGTAACTGTAACTGCAGTTGACAACAAGGGAAATTCTAAAGATTATAAGTGTCCAATCAAGATCCAGCAGGCGACAGAGGGAACAAAGGTAACCGGTGTTACATTTGTAGATGATGATAGCTGGGATGGTTTAACAGAGGGCAAGATACTTTCACACTTGGCTGCAAAGAAGCAGATTAAGGTAACATTAGATTCAAATAAGAAAATTACAAATGTTAAACTTTCTGATGGTACGAAAGAATTTAATGCAGACGAGGTCGTATGTTCGGAACCTAGTACAACACGTGTATACACAGTTACAGCGAATATTTCAATTCCAACAGATTTGGAAGTTTCAGAGCTGTTAAATGCATTAGAGGTAAAGGCATATGCTGGTGATTCGGAGATTACGATTACCGGCACAAAGCAGATTAAGAATATTTCATACGACGCAAAAGCACCAGTGATCAGTAATCCAAAACTTGAAAAAAGTATAGATAACGGAACAACATGGGTAGAGGTTGGTTCTGCAGCTGGAGATTTAGATAGTATCGTGACAGAACTAAATACGATTTACCGGTATGTGGTTACTGTTGCAGATGCAACTGGAGAAAGTGGTGTACAGGATGTGTATGTAACACCAACGGACAAGTTTACTTATACTACGGGAAATACATATGTATATAATATTCCATCTGATCAGTTGAAGGTAGATATCTCATATTTCGTTGCGGTTACAGCATCGGATGTAGCCGGAAATGTATCAGATTCTCTGACACTTCGTGGAGTTACAAAGATTGATGATACCCTGCGCGTAGATAACTGTGTGATTATAGATGCAGCTGGAAACGATGTAACAAGCGATGTTCTAGCAGGAAAGAATACAAATGAAAAATATCAGCTGGAAGTGACAGCAAGCTCTGCATATGTCATTCAGAAGTTTGAACTGATTGCAGGCGGTACGAATGACCAGACAAAGGATGTAGCTGCCTCTGCAAATCAACAAGATACAAACAGTCATCGTTACAGCACAACGGTGAAATTTGAATTGCCTGCTAAGACGAATATAAATGCACAGCTGGATAGTATGTATCTGAATGTGATAGATGGAAATGCACAGAAGATTCGTTACCCACAGGATGCATCTAAAACGCTTGGTACAATTTTATATGACCGTACCAATCCAACTGTATCGGTGAATGTGGCAAACGACAGCACATGGTATAAGGAATATACAATCAACTATACGATTACTTCTGGTGATAATGGCGTGGAATCACCACTTGCAAATGCCGGTTATTCTCTGGCAGGAAGCAAGGCAAATGTAACAGACAAGGAAATCGCATTGAATGGAACACAGACTTCTGTGAACGGAACGATTGCGATTCCGGAGTCAGCAGGAATTACAGGTACATCTCTTGTGTTTAATGCACAGGATGCAAGTGAGAACCTGCTTCCAAACAATCTGTATAAGATCAAGGTCGATAAGACAAATCCTAAGGCTGAATTGACAGTCAATGGAAAGACAAACATTACACAGCCATTGGATGGCGAGGTACTGATCAAGACAACGGTATCGGATAATCTGACAATCAATCAGGCGACGATCACAGTGAAGGGACCAGACACCGATGTGACAACAAATCTGAGTGGAGCAAAGGAACTGGTAAATGTCAGCCAGGAAAACAGCTTCACATTGAATAACCTGATCGGCAAGAAAGCCGCGGATGGTGACTACACCGTGACAGTCAATGTGTCAGACAAGGCAGGAAACATTGATTCCAAGACGATGAAGTTCCGCGTGGATAACACAATCCCGGTTGTCACAGCAAAGATTTCCGGGGGTACAACTGCTGGCAAGCAGCCAGGAAAGAACTTCGATGGAACCGTTTGCGATTACTTCTATCGTTCTAATGTAACGGTAGAGCTTACTTATGAGGATGAGAATATCTCAGCTTCCGGAGTAAGAGTAACAGATAATAACAACGTGGTAAATGTAACATGGCAGCGAATCGGTACATCTAACAAGTACCGGGCAAGCTATGTTTCAACCGGTATTGGTGCACATGTAATCAAGATCAATGCACAGGATAATGCAGGCAACAATGCAGTTGAAAAGCAGGTTGTATTTATCAAGGATACAGAGGCACCGAATATTGCTGCAGTAATCAATGGAGGTATGGTTTACTCTGAGAATATGGGGGTTGTTGATCTGACTTCCGATGCAACGGTTGCTTTCTCTGTAAGCGATGCAAACGAAGACGTACATGATTTCAATTACCAGTTGATTAAGACAGTACCGGATCAGCTTCCGGTAACCGCGGATGTATTGAAGACAGACAACCGGGTATTTGGCTATACAGATGAGGCTGATTATCAGGTAAAGGTATATTCTGTGGACAAGGCAGGAAACCGAAGTGCAGAAAGAAATGTACAGTTCCGTGTTGATAAGACAGCACCAGAACTGCAGATTACAGGAACTGCTTCCGGTTCGACACTGAACGCAGGAACAACCCTGACATTTAGTATGACAGAGGCATTCTGGTGGGATGCATCTGGTACGATCACGATCACAAGAAAAGCAAACGACAGTGTGGCAGAAGCCGCTTACAAGACCATCGACTTCAAGCCAACTGCACGTGTGACAACGATGACAGAGACACTTAGTGAGACAGGTGAGTATCAGGTAACATTTACCGGTAAAGACCGTGCTGGACATACCGCAGAGGCAACCAGCTATACGGTAAGAATTGATACAGGCAAGCCAATCATTACGCTGAGTGGCGTGTCAAATAACGACAAGACAACAAAGCAGGTAGAGTTCCAGGCACAGATCGAGGAGGACTTCTATCTGACAAAGTCTGTAACGATTCAGGCAACAAGAACATATCTTGATCCAACATCTTATAAGGAAAAAACAGAGGATCTGCAGATTACCGGATATAATCCGACAGCAGCAACGACGCTGATCCGAAACACATTTACAGAGGATGGTATTTATAAGATTCAGATAAACTGTAAGGATGCCGCAGGTAATGAGGATACACAGGAGGTTTCCTTCACGATTGATAAGACAAAACCAGTGATTGATCCAAAGGTCATGAGCGCATATGAAGGAACTCTGACATCCTTTGCATGGGATTACGATCTGAACGACATTATCTATGACCTGACTGTCTGCGATGCACATATGTACTTGAATGGTAGCGAGTATGACGGAACATCCGAAGTCGAGGACGGCGCATATGAGATGAAGATTACAGCCGAAGATGAACTTGGAAATGCAACTGAGAAAACAGTAAACTTCAATCTGGATACAAAGGCACCAACCTTTATTGTAACGGGTGTAGAAGATGGAGAGATCAAGAACGAGCAGTACGACATCAACGTATCCCTTCAGTTGGATGAGGATACTCTGGATGAGGTAACGCTCAATGGTTCTCCAGTTGAGATCAAGGACAATGCTGCAGCGATTACAGTTACGGAAAAGGGCGACTATAAGCTTACAATGAAGGCACATGATGATGCCGGAAATGAAGCAGAACAGACGATCAGCTTTACATATGGAGAGAAGAGTCATGTACTTCTGTATGTATTGATTGGTGTTGGCGTTCTTGCAGTGCTTGGCGGTGGAATTGCAATTATTCTGGCAGCAAAGAAGAAAAAGAATAATTAACCGGAGATAAAACCAGGTTACACAGGCAGGAGCATGGAAACATGCTCCTGTTTTGCTTGCAAACTACCGCTGGGCATATTATAATCAGAAAAGCGAAAACGGTAACAGGGAAAATTGGTAGGAGGTTGGCGCATGGTAGACGTTGCGATGCTGACAAAGCAAGGGGGAAGAGATCACAACGAGGATTACATACGGAAAGCAACATACGAAGAACAGCTCTGCCTGATCTTGTGTGATGGACTTGGCGGGCATGCCTGCGGGGAAATAGCATCGGAGCTGGTCGCAGAAAGCATAGCAAAGGGATTTGAAAAACAGGGCTACTATGCCGGATTTTTCAAGGATGCATTGGAACAGGCACAAAAAGAATTACTGGAAGAACAGGTGCGGCGGGAGCTGTGCAACTCCATGAAGACAACGGCAGTTGTGCTTGTAATCACACCGGACCTGATACAGTGGGCGCATATCGGGGACAGCCGGTTGTATCGGATTTACGAGAATGGAACAAAATATCAGAGAACGCGTGACCATAGCTTAGTACAGATTCTATGCGATACCGGAGAGATCAGGGAATCCGAGATCCGTACGCACGAGGATCGGAACAAGCTGCTGCGTGCGATGGGCGCACAGTGGGGGACGAAAACGTATGATATAAGTGCGGTTGTGGAGCGCGGAGAGACACAGGCGTTTGTGTTGATGACGGATGGTTTCTGGGAGTATGTCTATGAGGAAGAGATGCTTGCCACATACAAGGAAGCGTCCTCTGCACAGGCTTGGTTAGATGCAATGGGAAAATACGTGCTGAAGCGGGCAGACATGACAAAGACGGATAATTATTCTGCAATCGTTGTCTGCGTGGAGGAATAAAGAAGATGTTTCGGGCAGTTGTATTTGATATGGATGGTGTCATTACGGACACGGAAAAATTATACAGGAGATTTCAGTTAGAGGAAGGCAAGAAGCTGGGAATCCCGGATGATGTGATGGTCGTTGCCTGCGAGCGTATCGCGGGTGGCACGAAGTACACAAACAAGAAGAGCTTTGAAGATGTCGTCGGTATGGGAATTGATTATTTTGATTTTCGGGAAGCGGTCGTGAACAAGCTGGACGCGCATATCCGGGCACACGGTGTGGAACTAAAGCCGGGCGTCGCAGATACATTAAAATATCTGAAAGAAAAAGGTGTTAAGGTTGGACTTGCAACTTCTACGGTGCGTGAACGTGCCACGGGATATCTGAAGGCGCATCATATTGACCGGTATTTTGATGAGCTGGTGTTCGGAGATACGGTTGCACATGGTAAGCCTGCACCGGATATTTACCTGAAAGCGTGTGAGATGCTGGATGTAAGACCGGAGGAGGCAATCGCCGTGGAGGATTCCATCAACGGAATCGTATCGGCGGGGCGTGCCGGCATGTATCCGGTTATGGTGATCGATCTGATCGAGCCGAACGACACCACGAAACAATACGCTAAGAAAGTATATGAATTCGGACGCATCGACCGTCTGAAGGAGTTAATATAGTGTCGAACAAGACTACTATGTAGATGGGAGATGTATGTCTGTCTCTTATACACATCTGACGCTGCCGACGACTTAATAGGTGTAGAT
>ENA-UAPJ01000582-UAPJ01000582.1-human-gut-metagenome-genome-assembly--contig:-NODE-582-length-15109-cov-4.985718_pt1 | contig 15109 bp, 22 predicted proteins | sample MGYA00243479_ERZ654575 | MGnify/ENA primary metagenome ERZ654575 (study PRJEB26926, sample SAMN06164839) | human gut metagenome | biome: ENVO:00009003; feature: ENVO:2100002; material: ENVO:00002003... | reverse complement strand
GAGTGTCTCGTGGGCTCGGAGATGTGTATAAGAGACAGTCTCAAATCCGCATCAATCAAGAAAAGGAGGTCAAAGATGAAAGCAACATTAAAAATCGCATTTTGGTTGGTTCTGGCAATGTTTGTCAGCAGTATGTTCGGCGGCAGTATCTGGGCATGGTCGATAGGTCTATGGCTCTGCAAGGAGATTATAGAAGGTATTATCCGCTTTCTGTTCGGCTGCATCGTTTTCCTGCTTTCTGCGGTCGCCCTTTTCGGTTTTCTCTTTTGGTTATTAACACTCTAATTACAAAGCATTATGAACGTAACGATCGAATCTTTCTTTTGTCCCTATTGCGACGAAGTGACGGAGACCTATTTCCGTCTTGTAAACACCATTCTTTTTGCCGATGGCGAAGAGAGCCTGCGGCGAGGTCTCGAACGCTTGAAAACCCAAGTGCCGCTTGACGACTATTTCGTGTACGGTTTCGGCGCACATCATCTATGGGTACACCAGCGCAAGCCCAGCGACCAAACCCAATATTTCAGATGCAGGCTGATGAAAGCAGAGTTTTAACCCCCAAAAGATTACGACAATGAAAACGAAAATGACAGTAAACGGCGTATCGGTTTGCCCGACGGGAGAAGAACGCCACGAGTATTTTACCCTCACTCTTTCCCCACGCAGAAAGAAACGTCTTTGTCAATACGACTACCGACACACGGACGGCGAATTGTTCTCCTGCGTCGCCCCGACATTGGAGGAGTGCCGAGCAAAACGGGATTACATGGTTGAATAATAGAAACAATAAATAGACGAACGATGAAAAAGAACATAGTAAATTACCGGACATTGATAGTAACCTTTGCGGAGCCGATCCGCACATTGGACAACTATTTCGACGACGCGGAAGCATGGGGCGTCGCCTCGCTCAAAGAGTGGATCGACAGTTACGAAAGCACACGCTTCACGCAGACGGACGACTGCACGGCGGTCATTACCTCGGAATACAACGCAGAGTACGTGCAGGAGTGGCTGCAACGCCATACCTCCGTCGCCAACCTCATTTCGGCATAAGTTCAACCCACCTAAATAGAATCATTATGAAACCTATACAAGAATATACCAAGCAAGAGAAGTTAGAGGCGATTTTGGAATACAACCCGTGCCGAGTAGAGCGTAACGCAGTCCTGCGTTACCTCTTGGCCGTCCGTCGGGACAACGCCGAACTGATCGCCTATTTCGAGAATTTCGGAAACAGCGTCCACAAGATCATCCTTAACGTGCGGACATACGAACGCGGACTGCTTTTCGGCTATGCCGCCAAGCAATTCGACGAGTACGGATGGATACGCGGGATGCTCCCCATCGTGGAGCGTATCGAGTTGGATATATTCAATACAATCCTTATCGGACAGTCGATAGACGGCACGTATGCCGTTACGGTCGATTGGAGTACGGGCGGTGCAGGCGGCGGCAGCCACCCGTCGGTCTGGGACGAGCCGATCAGCGACTATAAAACCGCTGTAAAACAAGGTATCTCGGAGTTGGAACAGCGTTACACCTATGCGATGGAGCATAGCTCCGACGGCTGTAACTACAACGCCTCGAAGATACGCAGACTCATGGCGAAACTCAAAGAGATCAAACAGCAATATTTAGAGCCGAAGCAACTCTCCTTGTTCGACGTCGCTTGAAACCGCCTCGAAAAAAGAATACCTCCGACAGCCCGAACTGCCGGAGGTATTGTCTATATAGCATAGCCGATATTACAACGCCCTTACTTTCTCCATATCCGCCCACATCCGGCTCTTTTCCCCCTTGACCGTCGCAAGGTGTTCAAACACGATTTGCTTGGGCAGCACCTTGTGGCAAAAGTAGCTCGAACCGAAATACACGGCGTTCTTTTCCGAGTAGTTTATCCGTTTGTCGAACAGAAGTATCTGCATCTCCCGTTCTTTGAAAAATCGGCAGGGAGCACTGCTGTTCAGCCACAAATTCGATAACAGAAGTGCGAACGGCTTGCCCAGCGCAAGGCAGCGTTCCACGACCTGCTGCTTGCGGCTGAACGGCGGATTGGAGACGATCATATCCCACTTCGGCGGCTCATACTCGAAGAAGTCCTGCCCCGTGAAGATATGCGAGAAGACGACCTCGTGCCCCGCCTCTTTCAGCGCGATGACAAACTCGCTGTTCTCGGTATCGAACGGACACCAGACGACGGCGTGTCGTGGCAGGAACTTGATAATCGGCAGCACCGCATGATGCGGCGTGTATTGCTCGTCGCCGAGCGGATGTTTCTTGTATCCCGCATAAATCATACCTGTACCTCCCCGTCGTCTTTACTCTCGTTATTGAAATCGAAGGTCAGTTGCACGACCTGCCCGAAATTGTCCTCGACGTAGATGTCGATAGTCTGCTGGTCGGTCGATGCGGAGGTGTAGTAAAGACGGAACACCTCGCGGTCGAACGGATAGCGGTCGTTGGGCAGGAATACCGTGCCGTCGTCCATGCGGAGCGTCCCCTTGCCGTCGGGTTGAAAGTAGCGGATCGTGTACAGCGCCTCGTCGTAGCGTCCCTCGCGGTGGAGCGTACATCGTATCTCGGCGGTCTCGCCTTTTACGATCTTCGTCTGCACGGGCATCGTTTCCAACGTAAACGGGTACGCCTGCCGAACCTCCAGCTCATTGTCGCAGGACGAAAGCAGACAAGCCATCATCCCGATGAAAAAAGAAAAACCTAATCTTGTGATATTGAAACTTCTAATCATAACCTGAATTTTAATGTTTTATTATTCGTCGTTTTCTCCTGCAATTTCTTTTGCAGGTGCTCATTGAGGTCTTTGCATCCGGCATAAAGCCCCGAACAATCGACCACCTTCTCCTTGTAGCGGGCACGCAACGCCTCGAACGTCTTTCGTCCTGCCTCGTCGTTATCCAGCCAGCAGTTGATTTTCGCGTAACCGTCCAGACGGGGAAACGACTTGGCCAGATTGCCGACCGAATTGAGCACCAGCGCATCGTTGCCTTCGGCTACTCCGAGCGTCGCGGCGGATAGGAAGTCGAAGAACCCCTCGAACACGTTGCAGGCATCCGTCGGTGTCTTCCGATGTGAGACGAGAGAGATGTCCTTCGGGGGAACACAGCCTTTGAACAGCTTGCTGCGCAGCTCCCATCCTCCCGATACGTTCGGGAACCCGATAGCGAAATAGGGTTTCCCGTGTACGCGGTAGCTGATCTGCCGACAATGTCGGGCGGCCACCTCCGGGGAGATGCCCCGTTGCGCGAGATAGTCTTTCAGCACGCCGTAGATCAGCGTCTTTTGCTCGACCTCGTGAAATGCAGGCTCGACGGCACGCTCCTTTGCAGGTCGCGGCGCAGGGAGCGGCACGAAATTCCCGCCTACGGTGTCCGAGATGTATTTCGCCTGCGTGAGAAAATCCGTGCTGCGGATCAGCTCTCCGGCAAGGGTGAAAATATCGCCTCCGTGTCCCGCCCCGAAATCAAACCAGATATTTCTGTCCGTATTGACTTTGAACGACGGCGTCTTTTCCTCGCGGTAGGGAGCGTTGTACCACAGATCATTTCGTTTCTGCATGGCCGGATGATGCCCCAGCCTTGTAAGGAAATCCTCTATCGGAATCCCTCTCATTCTGTCTATATCCATAGCTTCAGAATAAGGTGGTCTCTCTTATTTTCCCTGCAACTGCCGCCACGACCGGCACACTCACCGCATTTCCCAGCATGGCATACCGTCGTCCTCTCGAAATAGCTCGGACAACCCCATTCTCATAAATGCCGTACTGCGTATGTCCGTCGGGGAATCCGTGCACCCTCTCACATTCCGTTTCCGTCAGCATCCTGATTCTTCGCATCTGCTCTACTGTTGGTGTTCCGTTGAAAGTCTCTCCGGCTTTGAGATGCAAAATATAATTACCAAGATTGGGCTTTTTGTAATAATTCTGCGTTATGGTTCCACATCCGTCAGAATAAACCGAGTTTTGTTTGCTCTTATCATGCTTTTCACACGGCGGGAAGAGAGGAAATACACCTCCGGCACATTTCTCTGCAAGACGTCCGACAAGGTACATTCTCTCTCGGTTTTGGGGTAAAAACCATGAAGTATTAAGCAGTTGCCATTCGAGTCGATAGCCGCCAATGTCGGCAAACGCTTTGATGATGCTCCAAAAGTCTGCGCGATGTTTTGTGAAGAGGATGCCTTTAACATTCTCCCAGATAAAAACGTCAGGCCGGAATCTCCCGACAGCTTCGACTGCGTAACGGACGAGGGAGCTTGCCTCTCCCTGCAATCCCGTTCCGTCTCCCACAGCGCTGAAATTCTGGCAAGGGCTTCCGAAAGTGATAATGTTCGGTCGCGCAATATCGACCTTTGTAATGTTTGTAACCGTTCCGATATGTTCTGCATAAGGATAATTATATTTGAAGTTGGCGATTGCGTTTTTTTCTATCTCGGAGAAATACACTTTCTCAAAGGAGTATCCGGCGGCCTGCAATCCTTTACTAAAACCACCGATACCTGAAAACAATTCCAATAGTACCATAATATCCTCCTAATTGATGATGAACTTCAGTCCTATTCCGTATTGCGTATGGAAATGCCCCGTTGAGCCGCCCCATAAACACCTTTCGCGGACATTTACCAAAAGGGCTATTCGGTCGGCGAGGTAGGTTTCCACTTCGAGCGAGAGCGCCCCACCGTAGATGAAGGCGTCCTTGCTCGCAAGGCACGAACCGTCGAACAACACCTTTTCGCCCCAATTCACCGTCTCATATCCGGCGAGCGCCGAACCGCCGATATAGACGAAGAAAATCTTTCGTGCGTCGGAAAAGAAATTATAGTAGAATCCTCCCTCCGCCGTGAACTGCGCCGTCGGGATGCGGCTTTCCTTATAGGGGTTGTAGCGTTGCAAGTATTCGCCGCCGAACACCCACTTGTTGCCGCCTTTGGTGTAGGTGGCAAGCGCCGCCCCGAAATAGTAACCCGTCTCGGCACGGCTCGCGTACGAGTAGAATCCGTCGGCCATGCCCGCCTTCAGCTCGATGCCCCGCATCTTGGGGAGGCATCGTTGGGCGTCGGCCCGCCCCACACAGAGGGCGAGCGACGCTACGAGGATGATTAAAAAACGCTTCACGGCTATTTCACTTTGAGTTCGTCGATGACATTCGCACGCACGAGGTCTTCATTCTCGATGGTAAACGACTGATGGCGGCCTCCGTTCTTCTCGTTCAGCTCCACGACGAGACACTTGTCATCGGGGATGGTAAACTTCGCCATCGTGAACACGGTGCGCTCGTCCCTCTTTCCGGCCACGCGCGTGGCGTAGTTGTGGGCACGCAGCGGAAAAATGACCTGCTCTTGGATGGCCGTGCGCTTGGCCACTTTCTTATCGACGATTTTGAACGTGATGAAGTCCACATCGAACGGCACGTTGGAGGCGTTCTTGATCTGGGTGTGGAAATAGAGCAACCCGTTGTGCGTGTAGATGCCTTTCAGTAGATACTGAATCCCGAAACGCTTGCAGCCGATATGCTTTACTTCGCGTTTGTCCTGCTTGTGGATGGACTGCATGATAAGACGCACCAAAAGCGGCGATTCGCTCCCCAGCTCCGAGAGGTAAATCTCCATCGCGTTGTTCGGACGGTTCACGGCGCTGCCGTCATGGATGAAGTCACACATCTCGACATTGAGCAGCAGCGGTTCGGCGGCATACTTCACATTGAAGGTATAGAACGAGCCGTCCTCGGTGATGACCGACATATTGGTCTCCGTGCGGAAATCGCGCACGGTGGCCTTCACGCGGATCACATTCTCCGCGCCGTCGGCCTTGCCCGCGATAAGGTTCGGCGAGCCGAGATCGACGTAGCGCACCGCCGCCGGAAAGATGACATGGACGGTCTTGTCGTAGGTAATCTCCAGCCCGTGCGGGGGAATCATGCGGTCGAACGTGAGTTTCTTCGTGAGGCCGTGATAGAGGTCGCCGTCGGCCTCCGCCTGCGGATAGACCTCTTTCTGCAAGGCGATCTTCTCCGGCTCCTGCTCTGTTTCGATGCTTTGCACCGCATTATCGGCAGCCTGCTGCGTGCCGTTCTCCGTTGTTACCTGCTCTTGTGCATGGATTGCACCGATGCCCGTTAAAAGGGCGAACATCATTACAAAAATCTTTTTCATTTTCATTGTGGATTTAGTGGTGGGGTTAAGAACCCCGGTTTAATAATCGGTTGTCTGTTAATTCTCCGGCTGATAAAGCATTACCTTATATCCGGCTTTCAGATGCACTTTGACGACGCGCATCTTCCGGGCGATGTATTGGCTCGTCCCTTGTATCGCTCCTTTTCCGAGGTCGGAGGCGAGCTGCGCCCCGGCGTCGGTGGAGATGTTGATACTCGAACCGAGCGAAGAACCCATGTTGGCGGCAATCTCCTTGACCGCACTGATCTCCATCGAGCTGGGGATGAAGATGCCCTCCTGCCCGTCGCTGTCGAATACGGCGAGTTCGACCGGAATGATCGTTCCCTCGTATTCGAGCGAGGTAATCTCCACGCCGAGGCGTTCGCCCTGCACCCGTGCCGCACCCACGACTATGGTGTTACGCGGGATGCGTATTCCTGCCACCTCCATCCGCTCCAGCAGCCGCAGGCGAACGGTCTGCCCGTCGGTTACGGTCTGGTCGGAGTGTACGCAAGCCGCGATGGTATTCTTTTCGGCGGTGCTTGCGCTCCCGATAGCCGTGTGGAAACCGTAGTTGCGCTCCCCGCTATGCGCCTCGATAAACTCAGCGTCGCTCATCGGCTGCGTCAGTGCCGACACCACCCGCGTCGTTACCTGCTGCACGGGCATCGCCACCGCCTTGCCGTTGCGTGTATGCGCCTTTTGGTTTTTGCCGTCGCCTGCGGTGGAGGGCTGCTGCATACCGTTCTGTCCCGCAGGCATATACTTGGCCGCCAGCTCGTAGGACTTCTCCAGCAGGGCTACCTGCTCGTCGAGCGACGCGCCGGAGGGCGCGGCCTGCTGCGCCATCATCGCCTCCAGCTCCTCGACGCGCTCGCGCAGCTCCTCCTTTTCAGGATCGTCGGCAGGCTGCTCGTAGAAGCCGCCCAGCGTGCGGTTGATGTCCTGATATGCCGAGGCCGAGGAGCGGATCGTCTGTCGGGAACTGCCGCCGCCATAGGTACGGGCGGGCTGTTCGGGTTCCGGATTCAGCAGGTCGAAGTCGTCATGCCCGCCCTGCGGCTCTTCCTCCTTGTCCGAGAACAAGGAGGCGAGGTCGTGCATCTGCGAGCGGCGCTCCTGCCGTTTCTCCTCCATCCGCGCCTGCTCGTAGGCGGTGCGCTTGTCGGCGATGATGCCCGACTCTGCGGGCTGCGGCATTTCGGTATTGAATCCCATGCCCTGCGTCGCCTCGGCCTTCTCCTTTTCGGAGGGCGCGAAGATCAGCCACATCGAACCCGCAAAGAGCAACCCCATAAGCGGGTACACGAGCATCTTGCGGCGCTTCTGCCACTGCTGCGGCGTAAGCGGCTGTTCAGGCTTCGCCTCTTTCGGGGAGAAAGTCGGATTTTTGTTTTGTTCCATAATCGTAATATTTATAAAGGTGGATACTGTCCTGCTTTTGGGGCAGGTTTAACTCTCTGATATGTTCGATCTCTATCTGTCGTCCGTTTTCCCGTCCGATTTGGTAGAGTGCCGTCCCGAACGTAAAGAGGGCGCAAACGGCGAAAAAGGTAAAGATCACCAGAACGACGGCGAGTTTCGTCCGTTGCGGCAGCGCCTCCAACTTTCGGCGCAGCCGCTCATCCTGCTTGTCCGTCCAATCGCGGACACGTTTCATACACTTTCCCATACGCCTATCTCTCCAATGTTTGCAAGTCGCGGTTTTCCAGAATCGTGAAGCCCTCGATGGTAAACCCGTTCGGGTTGTCGTCCGAGCGCGAGGCGTTCAGCAGGCGGCAGCGCGTTACGAGGCTGCGCTCCGTCACGTTGCTCTCGCGGATAATCATCTGCCGCGCGTAGGTATTGACCTCGTAGGGATAGCGGTCGAAATTGCAGACCACCGAATCGACCTGCAACGCCTGATTGATATTGCCCGCGATGATGCGGTTGTAATACCCTTTCTCGGCGAAGTCCACATAGTAGTTGTAGGCGCTCTTGTCCGAAAGCAGCAGGGCGCGTTTGAGGTTGTGCTCGATGGCGCTCTTTTCCGGGGAGAGTGTAAAAAACAGCTCGTGAAAGCGGCGGACGTGCTCGCGTGCCTCCGCTGGACGGTTTTGGGACAAGTCCTGCGACAAGGCAAGCATCAAGGACTTGCCGCCGTCGAGCACGTAGATCTTCTCGCGCTGCTTCTCGGCAAAGCCGTAGGCGCTGAATACCGAATAGACGGCGACGAGGGCACACAGCGAGATGAAGACGATACCGAACAGGCGTATCTGCCTGAACGATGTTTCGATATTTTTCAATGACTTAAATTCCATCTTGTTACTTTTATAGGATTATTTTCGTTTGAACAGTCTGCCTGCGGTGTGCTTCCATGCGGCCTTGCCCATGTTCATGCCCGCGCGTCCGGCACGCCCGGCCACATTGCCCACGGCTGCTCCGGCGATGCCACCCACAACTCCGGCTCCCTTGCCTGCAAGCTGCGTTACGGCACGCCCGTAGCTTCCCGAACCTCCGGCTTGGATAATCCATCCGGCGACGGTCGGAATCGTGAAATAGCCGATGATCCCGATGATAAGGAACACGATATACACGCCGTTGGAGGCTTCGAGCGAGAAGTTCGGGTTGTTCTGCAACTCCGAAATATCGTTTTGCAGCATCAACACCTGAATCTTCGCCAGCACGGAACTGAAAAGGTCTGAAACGGGCAGCCACAGATAAATCTGTATGTAGCGGCATATCCACTGCGTGAGCGTGGAGTGGAAGCCGTCCCAGACGGAGATCGCAAAGGCTATCGGGCCGAGTATGCTCAACACGATCAGAAAGAACGTCCGCAGCGTGTCGATCAGCAGGGCGGCAGCGGCGAACAGCAGCTCCAGCACCTCGCGGAAGAAGTCGCGGATGTTCTTCTTCATGTTGTAAGCGCCGCGCTCGACATACATTCCGGCCATCGCAATCATATCGACCGGCGACCAGCCCAGCTCTTCGAGCTGTCGGTCGAACTCCTCGTTCGAGACGAGGTAGGCCGTTTCGGGGTTGCGCATCATCGCCTCGTATTCGAGCTTGTCCTTCTGCTCGCGGTACTCGTTCATGTCGAGCGTCTGCGTTTCGAGCATCCGGTTCGTACCCTGCACGACGGGACTTAACACCGCGTTAAGCGTGCCGAGGACGACGGTCGGGAAGAACATGATACAAAAGCCGACGGCGAAAGGCCGCAGGAGGGGATACACGTCGATGGCCTCGGCGCGGGCGAGCGACTGCCACACGCGCACGGCCACATAAAAGAGCGCTCCCAAGCCCGCGATACCTTTGGCCACGCCCGCCATGTCCGCGCAGAGCGGCATCATCTCGGAATAGAGCGAGCGCAGGATGGTATGCAGGTTGTCAAATTCTATTGCCATTAACATCATAAGCGTATCGTGTCAAAGGTTTACCAATAGCGTTCGCTGCCGCTGCCGTACAGAGACAGCACCCTGTCCATATCGTTCTTCTTCCGCGCCCGCAGGTAGCTCACCGAGATGTTCTTGTTGGTATAGTACATCACCAGATTGCGGTAGTTGCGCACACGGTTGTAGCATCTGTCCACTACGTCCATGCGCTCCTTGTCGGTCATCGAGAGCGTCGTGATGTTCACCACGTCCTTCATCTCTTTGAGCACGTCGTTGCTCTCCTCCAGCAGCTTCGTGTAGCCGAAAGCGATGGCCGAAAGCTCTTCGGGCGTGTAATTCTCATCGCGCAGCATAAGCTGGAAGTTCGACACGTAGATGTCCGAGATTTCGCCGATCATCAAAATCGTGTTCTTGACCTTGACGGCATCCTTGACCAGATTGTTTACCGATTTGAGGGCGTCGTAATATTTCTTGCCCTGCTCGTAGATTTTCACGGTCTCCTGAAAATTCGACACCATGTTGGTCGCCGTCTTCGAGGTGTGGATGATGTTCTTCGAGGCATTGATGATGCCTTGCGCGAGGTTGCCCGGATCGCTGACAACCCACTGCGCACGCGCCGTGCCCGCAAGGAGCAGGCACGCGCCGAGTAGTAGGATGATTCTTGTTTTCATTCTCTTTTGGGATTTAGCGGTTTGTTTACTGTTGTTCGCTCACGCGGGTATAGTCGCCGTGCGGCGAGAAGGTCAGCACGTCCGCCGCCTCGTTATAGGCGATGTCGATACGGTAGCCCGTGTTGATGAAAAGATTGCCGTTCTCCTCGCGCAACAGGTAGGTTTCAGGCTTCATGCGGCGCGAGAGGCCGCCGCGCTTGAATACCGTAACCTTGTAGGCGTCGCCCTCGCGGTAGATCAGCACGTCGGGTTTCCTGCCCACGCTTACCCAATTTCCGCACAGCTTGCTGCAATCCGTCTCCTTTACTTCGGTACAGGCTTGCAGCATCAAAGCCGCAAGCGAGACCATACAACTGCTCAATGTGAGCCACTTTTCTCTGCTTATATTCATATACTTTTCGTTTTTTGATGTGATTACTTTTTGTTTCTGCGGCTCTCGGCGAGCTGCCGTATCGCCGCCTCGATGTCGCCGCCCAGCTTCTCGGCAAGGGCATATACCTCCATCTTCTCGCTCTCCTCCGTCGTGTAGGCCAGATACTCTTCGGCGCTGACCTCGGTGGCATAGACCGCCGACTGCGTGCCGCCCAGCCCGATCCAGACCTCTTTATAGAGGCGCGAGGGGTGGTTGGCCATGTTGATCGAAAGAATCTGTCCCTTCTCCTTGTCGGTCAGCCCCAAGAGCGCTTGTATCTGGTCGAACTTGTTGATATACTTGCGCTGATCCAAGAGGATTTTGCAATCCGAGTTGTTGATGATACTCTCCTTGACAATCGGCGAGGCGATGATGTCGTCCACCTCTTGCGTGACCACGACGGCCTCGCCGTAGAACTTACGAACCGTCTTATAGAGGTACTTGATGTAGGAGGCCATGTTCGCCGAGGCGATGGCCTTCCACGCCTCCTCGATAAGTATCATCTTGCGGATGCCTTTCAGACGGCGCATCTTGTTGATGAACAGCTCCATGATGATAATCGTCGTTACCGGAAAGAGGATCGGATGATCTTTTATCGCGTCGATCTCGAAGACGATGAACCGCTTTTGCAGCAGGTCTAACTGCTTGTCGCTGTTCAGCAGGTAGTCGTACTCCCCGCCGCGATAATACGGCTCCAGCACATTGAGGAAATTAGCGAGGTCGAAATCCTTCTCGCGCACCTTTTTCTCCTCCAGCACGGCGCGGTAGTCGCTCTTCACAAATTCGTAGAAGGTGTTGAACGACGGCTCGATCCCTGCATCCCGCTTGATACGCTCGATGTAGAGTGCGACGGCGTTCGAGAGGGCGACCTCCTCGGAGCGCGTGGCAGGCTCGGTGTCCTTTTTCCAGAGCGTCAGGAGCAGCGTCTTGATACTCTCGCGCTTTTCGATGTCGAACACCTTGTCGTCGGTGTAGAACGGATTGAACGCGATGGGGCTTTCATCGGTGTACGTGAAATAGATTCCGTCCTCGCCTGCGGTCTTGCGGCGGATCATCTCGCACAATCCCTGATAAGAGTTACCCGTGTCGATCAACACAACGTGCGTCCCCTGCTCGTAGTATTGCCTTACCATGTGGTTAGTGAAAAAACTTTTTCCGCTGCCCGAAGGCCCTAAAATGAACTTGTTTCTATTCGTGATCACGCCTTTCTTCATCGGCAGGTCGCTGATGTCCAGATGCAGTGGCTTGCCCGTGAGCCTATCGACCATCTTGATGCCGAACGGCGAGAGCGACGAGCGATAGTTGGTCTCACTGGTAAAGAGGCAGACCGCCTGCTCGATAAACGTATAGTAGCTCTCCTCGGCGGGAAAATCGCCCTCACCGCCCGGTATGGCCGCCCAGAACAGCGTCGGGCAGTCCACCGTGTTATGGCGCGGGGTGCACTCCATCGCCGCAAGCTGGCTGCCCGTGTCGTTCTTGATGTGTTTCAGCTCCTCCCTATCGTCCGACCATGCCATCACGTTGAAGTGGGCACGCACGGAGGTAAGGCCGAGGCTATGCGCCTCGTTGAGATACTCGTCGATCCACTCCTTGTTTATCTGGTTGGAACGCGAATAGCGCGAGAGCGACTGCATATTGCGGGCGCTTTTCTCGAAACGCTGCAAATTCTCCTCGCTGTTGTCGATCAGCAGATATTGGTTATAAATATGGTTGCACGGCAGCAGTAGGCCGACGGGCGAAGCGAATGACAGACGGCAGTCCGAGCGATCGGTGGAGAGCTTCTCGTAACGGGTATCGGTAGCCACATAGCCCGGCAGGTCTTCCGCGTCGGAGAGCGTGTGCAGGCACAGGATATTGTCGCCGATGCGCATCTCCCCGGCCGAAAGGGAGATGTCCTGCAAGCAGGCGGTATTCTCCAATGAAAGAGAAAAGTATTTCTCTACCAATCCCGCACTCGTGGCCGTTCCGGTAATCTCGTCGGAGGTAAGGTGTCGCAGGCGGACGAAGCCGCTGTCGTTCATAATGCGCTCGAACTGCTCGGTCACCTCGATGAATTTGGCCGCAGCGTCCTTGTCGCGTATCTCTTTCGGGATGATATGCCCCCGGCAGAGGGTATTGAAATTGCTCTGCTGGCGGCTGCGCTCCTTCGTGGTTTTCGTCAGGAACAGAAAGCACGAGTGGTTCAGGTACGGACGTTCGTTGAAATGACGCTCGAACGAACGCGACAGAAAGCTCATGTCGTCCTTTTGCAACTCCGGCCGGTACTGCTCGCGCACGAACCAGTCCTGCTTGTGGACGATGCTGTAATCGGGCAAGACCTTGATGGCCTTGCACCATGCCGAATGTATGGCCTCGTATTCGGCGGAGGTCATGGTGTACAGCTCCGGCAACTCGACCTCGAAGGCCACCGTGATGTCCGCCTCTTTGGAGAGGATGCAGCCGTGTTCGACAGCCAGCAGCGGAAATTTCGATTCGAGCGTCGATGCTTTAAGTATGTTTCTCATTCTTCTCTTTTTTACGGGTAAATAATCGGGCGATGCGGCGGCGGTTGATCAGATAGCGCGGGTGGCTGCGTACTGCGCCCAGCTTCATCAATCCATGTTGCCCGTATCGGGCATTCAGGGCGAATGTCTGCCAGACCAGAACGGACGCAGAAATCACCCCGAAGCCGATACAGAACCATTGGTCGATACCGACCATGTAGAGGATGATGAAGAGGACGAATACGACGAGCAGACCTCCGCAGAAAATGAAAAGGTACTGCGCTTTCAGCCCCTTGAACTCAACCGAACGGCCGATCCCCTTGTTGATAGGGAACTCTGCCATGATGCGCGTTTTTACAGGAAGAACGAGCGTAAGATGGTCGCGGCGACAATCAAGAAAATGCACGCTCCAAACCAGCTCGCGGCGGTTTTCGACGTGTCGGGATCGCCCGACGAGAATTTGCCATAGACCTTGACGCCGCCGATCAGACCGATGACCGCTCCGCAAGCGTAAATCAACTTCGTTGCCGGATCGAAATAGCTCGTCACCATATTGGTGGCTTCGGTAATGCCCGCCATGCCGTTGCCTTGTGCAAAGGCCGAAGATGCAGCCAGAAGAAGGGCTGCCGAGAAAAGAAGATGTCTCTTGTTCATAAATTGTTTTCGGATTGTGCCGGACGGTTGGATAGGCCGCCCGGCGGGTTGATACTGATTTTAACTTTGTGGATTTAGTGATCTGCATTTCAGGGGTGCAGCTACCCGTACTCTTTTTCTTTCATCGTTCATTACTCTTTTAATCGTTATACAAAATCCCGAATGTCGAAACCGACGGCCTCGTCCGGCATATCGGGCGACGGGGCCACCGCCACGGCAGGCGGGCTTAAATAATAGTCCATCAATCCCGATATTTTCGCTCCGATGGCTGCCGAACCGTTCGACAGCCGCTCGAAAAACTCCGTGCCGCCGAGCTGTCCGAAAACCTGCCCCGCCTGCCTGCGCTCCGTGTCGGTGGCCGAGCTGTCGCCTGCGGTCTTGACCGCACGGGCGATCTCCTCGAAGCTCGCTCCCGAAGCGTAGCGCTGGCGGCCTGCCGCGAGCGGCATTTCCTCCTCTTCGTCCCACGTCTCCTCCTCCTCGTATTCGAGCGGCACGTCGGGAATTTCCAGATGCTCGAAAGTCTCGTCCAGCTTCTCGTCAGGGATACGCGCGGAAGTCCGTTTTTCGGTTTCGGGGGCAAATGTAGCCGTATTTTCCATCGGTTTCCCGTTTTCCGGCTTCGTGGCAGCTTGTGGCGTCGGGATGGCAGCATCTGGCGTTCTCGGCCTTATCCGAAAGGTGCTTTTCCCCACGATGTCCTGCCGCTCCTGCGGCGGCGCGGCGGGTGTCGCATCCGACTGCGGATTTTTCCCCGCCTGATGCTTCTCCCAGCAAAGGTAGGCGGCCAGCCATACCCCGTAGCCGACAAGCAGACATACTAAAAGCGTCTCCATAGCCGTCTAAAAAATAGGACGGTTATGTTCGTCGTACAGCGAGGCGATAACCTCCTTGTGGGAGGCGAAATGCTCCGCCAGCACATTGTCGATGTAACTGAACAGCGTAACATCGTCGCCGCCGATAACGCGGGCGATACGCCTGATACGTTCATGGTACTCCCTGCGTACATAGACCAGCTTGCCCTGACGGGCGACCGTATCGGCTTTCTTCAAATAACGCGAGCGGTAATTCTTCTTCGCCTCCCGCTTGTTCCATCTTTTCCAAATCATAGCTAAATCAAATTATTGAGTTGTTTTTTATAAAGGGTATTAATCGCTTCCCGATGTTCTTTGAGATGTTGCGCGAGAACCGTGTCAATATATCCGCCGATGGAAATACCTTTTTCGGCGGCAAGGATATTCACGATTTTGGAAATCTTGGTATGAATTTCCCTGCTGATATAGACGCATTGGCGCGTTTTGATCTCATTGCGTTTTAGATCTGTCTCTTATACACATCTGACGCTGCCGA
>ENA-UAPJ01000550-UAPJ01000550.1-human-gut-metagenome-genome-assembly--contig:-NODE-550-length-15873-cov-8.179922_pt1 | contig 15873 bp, 12 predicted proteins | sample MGYA00243479_ERZ654575 | MGnify/ENA primary metagenome ERZ654575 (study PRJEB26926, sample SAMN06164839) | human gut metagenome | biome: ENVO:00009003; feature: ENVO:2100002; material: ENVO:00002003... | reverse complement strand
CGGAACTCAACCTGAATCCCGTATTTTCCATTTACACAAAATATTTTATAGTGCCTAAGAATCCGTTTACTTTGTTCACGTTAATAAGTGATTAGTAATTAGCAGTTGCACTAATCACTCATCACTAACCACTAATCACTATTAATCATTTCTTCTTAGGTGCCCGTCTTGCCCAGCCTTCTTCGCTGAAATCGGGCTCTTTATCACGGAACTCCTTGTTGTCGCCTTGAAAGAACTGTCTCCAATCGTCTTTCTTGCCGCGGGCGTCGGTATAGCCACGCTCTTCGCGGCTTGGTTTGCTTTTCTTTTTGTCAGCCGGAGCACTTTCAGATTTACTTCTACTTTTTCTGGGGGCATCGCTACGTTTTCCAGATGCATCACTGCGCTTTTCGTCTTTGAAGCTGCGTTTCTTGCCTTCAAATTCCTTCTTGCCGTAGTTGTTGCCCTCACTCTTACGTCTGCCTTTGGGAGCTTCCTTGCCTTCTTCGCCGGCAATTTCTACAGATACCTTTCGACCGTTCCAGTTCGCACGGTTCAGGGCTTTCACTACATTACCTGCCTCTTTCTCATCTACTTCGAAGAATGAGAAGTTCTTCATCAGGTCAATGCGCCCCAGCTCCACGCGTCCGCGGGTATTACCGTTCAGTAGGCCTATCAGCTCATTTGGGAAGAAGTTATCCATCTTACCCAGATTGATGAACAGTCGGGTGAATCCCGGATCTGCTTTGCGGCTGTTGCGATCACCGGTGCGTTCGCTGCCACCTCTGCTGTTGCGTTCACCACGGCTGTCGGTAGGCATTTCTATTTCTTCGCGATTGCGGTAATATTCTGAGAAGCGGTTGAATTCATGAGAAACCATACGCTTGATCAGGTCTTCTTTGCTCAACCAGTCCAGTTTACGGTATATTTCAGGCATGAAATCAGCCATATCTTCCTCATTCACCTTCACCTTTTCCAGGTCATCGATTACTTTCAGCAGCTGTTTCTCGCAAATCTGTTTACCGGTAGGCATTTCACCAACAATAAACTTCTTGCTGATAATCCGTTCGATTTCACGCATTTTACCTTTCTCGCGCAGGTTGATGATGGCGATGGAAGTACCTGTCTTTCCGGCACGTCCTGTACGTCCGCTACGGTGAGTGTAGCTTTCGGTATCATCCGGCAAGCCATAATTGATGACGTGGGTCAGATCGTCCACATCCAGTCCGCGGGCGGCAACGTCCGTGGCAACCAGGATTTGCAGATTGCGGATACGGAATTTCTGCATGACGGTATCACGTTGTGCCTGGCTTAATTCTCCATGCAATGAGTCAGCGTTATAGCCGTCCTGCATCAGCTTGTCGGCAATCTCCTGCGTTTCTTTTCGTGTACGGCAGAAAATGATACCATATATTTGCGGGTAATAGTCTACGATGCGTTTCAGGGCAGCGTATTTATCTTTGGCATGAACGGTGAAAACCACATGCTTCACATTGCTTGTGCTTTCATTTTTCCGTCCGATGGTGATTTCTTTGGCGTCACGCAGATACTTCTTTGAAATGCGTGCAATCTCCGGGCTCATAGTGGCGGAGAATAACAGGGTGTTACGCTCTTGCGGTACATCGGCAAGAATGGCGTTGATGCTGTCCGTGAATCCCATGTTCAGCATTTCGTCCGCCTCGTCCATCACTACGTTCTGGATGGTGGTGAGGGATACCGTTTTGCGCTCCATCAGGTCGAGCAAGCGTCCCGGGGTGGCGACAATGATATGTACACCCTGTTTCAGGGCGCGTATCTGGCTGTCTATGGATGAACCACCATATACAGGCAATACCCTCAATCCGGTGATGTATTTGGAATAATCATTCAGATCACCTGCAATCTGCAAGCAAAGTTCGCGTGTAGGGCAAAGTATAAGGGATTGTGGAATCCGGTTCTTTACATTAATTTTCTGGATAAGTGGTAAGCCGAATGCGGCGGTTTTCCCCGTTCCTGTTTGTGCAAGTGCTACAACATCATTATTTTCTCCTAAAAGGTAAGGAATCACTTCCTCTTGTACCGGCATGGGACACTCATATCCCATTTCTTCAATGGCGCGGCGTATCTCCGGCGACAGACCGAGCTCTTCAAAATTCTTCATTAAATCTTTGTATATCTTTATATTCGGGCACAAAGATAGAACAAATTTAGTGATTAGTGATTAGTTATCAGCGATAAAATTGAATAACAGGGCTATTTTTTTATTACTAATCGTTTTTCACCAGCAGAATGCTTTGCAGCTTCTTTATTTCTTCTTTGGTGAGTCCGATAGCTCTTTGCAGATACGTGTCTACATCACCGTACCGACGCTCTATTTCCTCCTTGGCGGCGTTCAGGAAATCTTCCCTTGCCGAATAGATGGTCGTAATGGCCTCTTGCGAGCGTGCGGGCAGGTTGTAGGCATAACTGGAAGCGCTGGGAATGTTGAAGTAATCGTTGCTTAGGCGGTAGTCTTCCATAATGATGTCGCTGTTCACGCCGAGGGAGGCGAGGATCAGTGCCGAAGCGATGCCGGTGCGTCCTTTGCCGGAGGAGCAATGGATAACGACAGGGTAATTGGTACTGTTCAGCAAGATATCAAATATCTGGCGATACTCTTTATGATAGTTCATTACCAATTCGCGGTTCATCCGTTCTACCATCCGGTAGACGGTGTCGCTTTTTATTTTCTGTTCCTGAATTCCTTTCAGGATATCTTCCATATCTCCCGTTTTTATAGGGACATGTATTACATTAAATCCTTGTTGCAGTGGGGTGTGACCTTTTAATTCCGATTCTGAGCGCAGATCGATGATGGTCTTGATGCCTATATTCTTCAGTTCCCTGCGTGAGTAGCATTCCAGACTGTCTATCTGTGCAGAACGATAGAGCATGCCCCAACGCACTCTCTTTTTGGTAGGGTATGACGGATACCCACCCATATCACGGAAGTTTTGTATGCCGGGGATATTGACATTGCGGGTAGCAATCTTTACGCGATATTTATCATTGAATACGAGGGTGTAGTAATAACGCTTGGTAGGGTCTGTGGTGACAATCGTCATTCGCTGATCGGAAATGTTTGCTATGGCTACCGGAGAATCCTCGGGGATATTGTTCGGATCAGTCGAAGCATATACCTTTACGTTCCCTTTGATGAGAGGGGCTATTTCCCATTTGACGATACTGTTCCCGACGTTATTTTCTTCGCAAACAACGGAAATATGAGGAGCTGTGCCGCTACAAGCCGGTAGCAGCAATACACATGTTAGCAAGTTCAACAGATTTCTATACATAGTTTTTTTGTCTGAGCATATATATGCAAAGATAATGCAAACCGAGAGCAGAATAAAATGAGCTTGTTCATTTCTTATGCCGAGGTGCAGCTTATCTTCGCTTTGTTGCAAAGATATGTATTCTGATGACTTTTGTTATTCCAGAGCACAGAGTTTCACAGAGTTTTTTCTCCTTTAACGGGGATTTAGTTAACGGGAGGCAACTGCTTGGCAAATTCCGGTGATATAGAGTTGTTGAAACTCCGGCATACATCTGCCGCAAACTCGATGCCGCAACGGATAATCTTGTCCCAGGTGTCCTCGCTTATCTGTCCTAAATCGCAGTAACGCACGTCGTACTTCAATAAGCCATAAATAATACCGGCATTAAAGTTATCGCCTGCGCCAATAGTACTGACTGCTTCCAATGGGGGAATAGGATACTCTTTGGTGATGCTATTCGTGCGTAGTGAGATTTCTTTGGCTCCGGCAGTACAAAGGAAGTTAGGGCAATAAAAACGAATTTTGTCTTTATATACCTTGTCCACTTCTCTTTGATTGTACATATAGAAAAAGTCTTCTATAGATCCGCGCACAATGTCGGCATATTCCAAATTTTCGATGATGGTGGACGTCAGCTTGATAGCCTCGCTTTTGTGCGACGACCGGAAGTTGGGGTCATAGTACACGATTGCTTTCTTCTCGCGTGCCTGTTCCAGCAAATCCAGAACCTTTTCGCGCAGCACCGGATTCAGGGCAAAATAGGAGCCGAAAACCACGATGTCGTCTTCTTCCAGTTTTGGGAAAACCACGTCCAGCCGTTGCTTGGGATAATCTTTGTAGAAGATGTATTCCGCATCACCATTCTCGTTAAGATAGGCCAGTGATACCGGGGATTTTCCATCGGGAAATACGTTGACATAGTCAGTAGACATGCCGCTATCCCGCATGGATTGCAGGATTGTATTACCTACCCGGTCGTTTCCTGTCTCACTGATAAAGCTGACGGGAACGCCTGCCCGTGCCAATGACACGACGCCATTGAATACTGAACCGCCCGGTACGGCAGCTGTCGGCTGGCCGTTGCGGAAAATGATGTCAAGAATCGTTTCTCCTATACCAATTACTTTTCGCATAATTTTCTTGATTTTTCACCCAAATAGCCACCGTGATGGCGTTTGGAGTAGTCTCCAATAGTAAATCCTGTCTGTTTCATGACTTGTACCACAAGGATGTCGCCGATAACGGTCATCACAGTGGTCGAAGTGGTGGGAGTCATACCTAAAGCACAAACTTCCTTTGGTTTTCCTGTGCTGAGGCATACATCGGACTCGTGTGCCAACGGACTATCCGGATTTCCGGTAATAACAATAAACTTGAGGTCTGGGTTCAGATTATGAGCCAATTGTGTAAGTTCAACGATTTCACGCGTCTTACCGGAATTGGAAATCAGCAACAGCAGGTCGTTCTCCTGCAAGATGCCCAAGTCTCCGTGTTGCGCTTCGCTGGGGTGCAGAAATACGGAAGGAATACCTGTGGAACAGAATGTCGTAGCAATGTTCATGGCAATCTGTCCGGCTTTTCCCATACCTGAGGTCACCAGTTTCCCTTTCCGCCGGTGAATCTGTTCCACGATAAGTTCTACCGCACGCTCGTAAGCGTCTGTCACGGGGATGTTCAGTACGGCTTGTGCCTCTTTCTGCAAAAGCTCTTGAATGGATTCAATCATTATACTATTTTTGTTAGTAGTTAGGTTATAGCCTACAAATATCTGCAATTTTCCATAAATGGCAATAAGTTTTATTGTATTTTTGCTTTGCGAAGATAAGGGGACCTCGTCAAATTGCGCTATCTTTGCGCCCTCAATTAGTTTCAAACGTCAGAATGAAGAAGTTAGCACTATTACCCTTGTTGGGACACCATCAATATACTCTTGCCAATGGTTTGCGTATTATTCACCAGCCGTCATTTTCCGATGTGGCTTACTGTGGTTTTGCAGTTGATGCCGGAACCCGTGATGAACTGGAGAATGAACAGGGCATGGCGCATTTTGTGGAACATCTTATTTTTAAGGGTACTCAGAAGCGGAAAGCCTGGCATATACTCAACCGTATGGAGAATGTGGGCGGTGACCTGAATGCTTATACCAACAAGGAGGAAACAGTGATCTACTCTGCTTTTCTTACCGAACATTTCGGCCGCGCGTTCGAGTTATTGGCGGATATTGTCTTTCACTCTACTTTTCCGCAACGTGAGATTGAAAAGGAAACGGAAGTGATTATTGATGAGATCCAATCTTATGAAGACACCCCTTCCGAACTTATTTTCGATGATTTTGAGGATTTAATCTTCCGGGGACATCCGTTGGGACGCAATATCCTGGGGAATCCTGAGCTGCTGAAGACCTTTCACAGCGAAGATGCCGCTGCGTTTACTTCCCGTTTCTATCATCCGGGGAATATGGTGTTCTTTGTGTGGGGAAACCTGTATTTCAAGCAAATCATTCGTTTGGCAGAGAAACTGCTTGCCGATGTTCCGGCGGTGACGGTGGATAACCGTCGTACTCCGCCGTCTCTTTATACGCCCGAAAAACTGGTGGTGCATAAGGATACGCATCAGGCTCATGTGATGATAGGCAGCCGTGGCTATAATGCGTACGATGATAAGCGTACCGCGCTCTATCTATTGAATAATATTCTTGGCGGGCCCGGTATGAACAGTCGCTTGAATGTTTCTCTGCGTGAGCGTCGCGGCCTTGTCTATAATGTAGAGTCTAACCTGACTTCTTATACGGATACCGGGGTTTTCTGCACTTATTTTGGTTGCGATCCCGATGATGTGGATACTTGTATGCGTCTGGTGATGAAAGAACTTAAAAATCTGCGTGATACAAAGATGACTTCGCTACAACTCGCAGCTGCGAAGAAGCAACTCATCGGACAAATAGGTGTGGCTTCGGATAATAATGAGAACAATGCTCTCGGCATGGCGAAGACTTTCCTGCACTATAATAAGTATGAAAGTTCCGAAGCAGTTTATCAACGTATTGAACAAATTACTCCGGAGATTTTGCTGGAAGTGGCGAATGAGATGTTTGCAGAAGATTATCTGTCGACGTTAATCTATCGCTGATTGTCGTTTACTTAATGGGATTTTGTGTATCCTCTTTCCGAGCACAAAAATAATCTGGCCCGGCGTAGCCATAAATCAAAAATGGATTAGTTATTTTGTTCATAAGCAGATGTTTATATGTAGCAATAACTTTCCGCATTTCCAAAAGTTTCGTAGCAAGTTAGAATGATTATTATGAATATAATTATTATATTTGCAATAATCTAAAGCAGGATAATCATGAAGAGTATACAAGTGAATCCCTTTATCATAGGTACCTATCTATCAGTCCATCTTTGCGGATTTAACGGAGCGCCAGCGTGAGATACTCCGTGCGATAGCTGCCGAAAATGTTGCTGTCAATGTGACTTCCGGTGAGTTTGTGCGAAGATATCATCTGAAATCACCCAGTTCCGTACAGTCTGCCCTGAAAGGGCTTTCCGGTAAGGGTATGGTAGGTAAGACCCTTGACGGATACGTTATTAATGACCGGCTGTTTAGGTTTTGGATAAAACGGAATCCGATCTGATGAAGTACATAAGGCGGAAGCCTCCTGGTCTGGTGCAGGTAAGTTTGTTTTGTCTACTGTTAACGTCAGGCGAATGCTATTGGCCACGCAACTCCCGTCGGCGCTGCGAAAACTGAGGTAGGCTATCAATTCATCGTCCTGCCAGTCGGAAGGAAGTTGAAGTTCTGCATGTCGGGCGGAACGTAGGGTGGCTTCCATATCGTAAACAGCTGTTTCTTCGTCTTTGTTATATACTAATAACATGGCTATGTCCGTATCTTCTGCATTTCCCATGCCACTGTTGTCCTGCCAGTTAAAGTGCATCTTATTTCCGTTTTGTGTGGCTGTACCTTCGAATACCGGCATCAGGGTTCCCATAGAAACCAATGCCCGGTCAAAGTCTATTTTGATTTCTTTTCCACTGCCAGTCACGGCTCTTTTCAGAGTGTAGGACATAGCGGAGTTGAAGGCGGATTTATCCTGTGTAAGTTCCTTGTAGCCAATACGTATGAAAGGTTTTATAGCTTTCAGGAAGCTGAATGCCGTGGCGAATTTGCCACGTTGTTCCTGTTGTTTCGGTGTGCGCGGATTGCTGACTTTGGCGGCCCGTGCGCGTATATAGTAGTTTGATTTCCAGCGGAACCCTACTATCGGTCCCACTTTACCGGAGAAACCTCCGAGAATGCCCTGGTTGATGATTCCCATGATATCGTGTTTTTAATTACTTGTTTCTGTCACTGCGCAAATATATGGAAAATAAATCTCTTCAACCCGCTTCCTGTGATTTTTGCGTTCATTTGCGTCATTTTGCGTAGATAATTATTTTGTCTTTTCCGATGGGCTTTGTTTGGCCCGCATTATACCCGGGATGTACTTGCTCCGTACCAAAGCCGTGGTTTCTTCGCTCAGAGGTACCTGTGAGTGGAGAAGGTACGGAGCAAGTGCATTTTGGATAGGTCTCAGGTACAGTTTGGGTTGTAGTAAGGTGTTATTATAATAAGGAGGACGAAATCTATTGTGTCTTTTTATATATGCCGAAGGGGAAGCTTATTAGTATTGACAGGAGAACTTTTCTTTGGTGATTTTTTACAGAATAGCATTAGGAAAAGGTGGAAAAGTATGATTTGAACAAGTAAGACATATTTTTATCCCTTTATTGATTTGATAATGTACCCTAAAAGCAGATAAGAATAACTTACTTTGTAGTGGAGAAATAATAAAACCTTTAAAACTTATATTATGATGCTATTTAGAAAAATGCACTGCCATGTATGGAATACTTTTATTCTTTTGGCTTTTCTGCTCAGTTCCTGTTGTCTGTCTCCCGTCGAAGATGAAGTTGTTATAGATGTTTGTCAGGATGTGTCTATGGAAACGGTTTCTACTGTGAATGTAATTGATACTTTTTATCGCCGGAGTCCGGAGTTCTTCTTTGCTAATTCTGTGATGTTTGACAAAGAACCACGTGGAAGATTCCTGCTCCATTCACATGGGTATGCCTGCAAAGTAGATAGTGGCAATATGCTGGCTTCGCTGGCTGAAGCTGCCTGGTATCTGGGAATGGAGCGTAACAGAGACTTAGTTCGGATAAATTTTGATTCATTGACCGTGAAGAATGAAAATGATAGTAAGCTTAGTTCTGATTATGCACGGGCTATATCTGTAGAGAATATACCGACTTATAATGTACAGATTAGTAAAACACAAAGTACACCATTGCCTGTAAAAACAGAAAAAGGCATAATAGGATTTGGTTCGTGGGGTACAGAGGTTGAGTTTAAGGATATCCGGATTGAGGCGGATGGAAAGACTACTTCTTATGATGTATCCTGTTGCAAAGCCGATAGCGGTGAATGGAAAGTGCAGGATGGTGTTTTGATACAGACTTCCAGACAATTGCGTACCAGAGCGATTTTGCCAGATTTTATCGGGAATGAATACGTTCTTACATTCCGAGCGCGACGTACAAGAGGTGATGAAGGTTTTTTCCTTTATTATGGTGTTTCTGCAGACAAGAAAAAAGGATATTGCGTTAATGTGGGAAGATGGGGCAATCGTTTTATTAATATTGAAGACATGGAAGGTGAGGTTGTCACTAAGATATTGCCTTGGCATCTGAAGAATAACCGTTGGTATGACGTGAAGCTGGTGAGCACATCCGAAGGTGTAGAATTCTATATAGATGGAAGATTTGTGGTTGGATATAAGCCAGTTGCGCCTCGGCAGTTTTATGCTGCCGGATACGATGAAAAGGCGGGAGAAGTTGTGGCTAAAGTTGTTAATGCGGCAGAAGTTCCTTACAAAGTAAGGTTTCACCTTGCAGGAGATACACCGGTTAAGGCGAAAGGACGCTTGATTACATTGGCTGCGGTTAATGGTATGGATGAGAATGTAATAGGGGAACCAGAGCACATTTACCCGCGAGCAAGTGAGTTTTGGAAGTTTGGCGAGCAATTCGATTATGAATTTCTTCCTTTCTCTTATACGATAATGAGAATAAAAACACAAAATAAATGATGACTATGAGGAAATTTCTTTCAATAATTGCCCTTTCCATCGCAGTTATGGCTTGTGGCGGCAAGACGAATTTAGAGACGGCACTGATACAGGCAGGTGATAATCGCGCGGAGTTGGAAAAGGTGTTAAATCATTATGCTACGGATTCGCTGAAGCATAAGGCTGCCTGCTTCCTGATCGAGAATATGCCCTATCATTACTACTATACGGGCGAAGAGGTGGATTATGAAAAACAATTTTTCAAGATGCTTCATGAAACGACCTTGTCGCCTGAAGTGATTGCGGATTCCCTGAACTGTGGGAGAATGAATGGACAGTTCAGCAGGACAGAGTTGAAGTATGATATTCGGGAGGTGGATTCCGCCTATTTGGTTCACAATATAGACTGGGCATTCAAAGTCTGGCGTGAACAGCCTTGGGGCAAGAAGGTTTCTTTTGAGAATTTTTGTGAATACGTGCTTCCTTATCGCGTAGGGGATGAATGTCCGGTGGAATGGCGCGAACGGCTTTACGATAAATATAATTCTCTGTTGGACAGCATTCGTCTTAAACCCGAGAGTGTTTTTCCTTGGATTGTGGCGGATGCACTGCTGGATTCTTTGAAGAAACGTTCTCCCCGTTTTGTTTCTTATTCTTATGCCAGACATAGCGCAGGGCCGGAAATTGCGGACTGGCTGTCCGGTAACTGTGAGGATTTGGCGGACGCGTTTACTTACATCTGTCGCTCTTTGGGCATTCCGAGCGGTTGTGATGAGATGCTGATGCGTGGTGATAACAATGTGCCCCATTACTGGAACTTTGTACCGGATGATCATTGCGGCGCTTTCTTCTGCTCGCTTCTCTATCCCGGTCCTCTTATCCAATCGCACACTTACGGCGCACCCCGGGGAAAGGTTTATCGCCGGATGTTCAGTATCAACCGGGGCATGATGAAAATGATGAGCCAACCGCCGGAGAAAATACATCCTACTTTCCGCTATCCGTTGATGCTGGACGTGACAGATATTTATTCTGATTGCGAACAGACGATCTGCATCCCTGAGTCACGCTTTCTTATCCGGCCGGAGCGGGATGAGCTTATCTATTTATGTCTTCCTTCACACATGGAGTGGGTTCCGGTGGCAGTCAGCAAGAGCAAGGATGGGCAGGTAAGTTTTGAAAATGTCGATGGAAACGCTGTTTTTTGCTTATCCGTCTATCGTGATAAGCGGTTGGTGCCGATAAACGTTCCTTTCTGGGTGCATAAGGAAATGAGATATTTCCGGTATTTCGGAAACGGAGAAGAGGTGGAGCGGGTGACTATTCTTCATAAGTTCAACTTGTTTATAGAACCTTTTATCGACCGCATGGTGGGTGGGGTATTCGAGGGTAGCAATGATGCGGGGTTCCGGAAAAAGGATACGCTGTATTTGATAGAGGAGAAGCCGGTTCGGCTCTGTAATGTGGCTTATGTGGATAAATCAAAGGGATATCGCTATTTTCGTTATTATGGTCCTGCGGGAAGTTATTGTAATATATCGGAAGTAGACTTTTATGGAGAAATGGGTGATACTATTCCGTTGAAAGGGCAGGTGATAGGTACACCGGGTAGTTTTGATGGCGATAAGGGACATTGGTATATGAGTGCCTTTGATGGTGACCCTTATACTTCCTTCGATTATAAACAGCCGGATGGCGGTTGGGCGGGGATTGATTTTGGAAAGCCTGTTTCTGTTGGTAAGATAGTTTTTACTCCGCGGAATCGCGTTAATTTTATTCGCAAAGGTGATAAGTATGAACTTTTCTATGCCGGAAAAGGAGGTTGGATTTCAGCAGGGACTACGGTGGCTAATTCCGATTCGCTGGTTTATAATGTTCCTAAAGGGGCGTTGCTTTATCTGAAGAACCATTCGGGTGGGGTGGACGAACGGATCTTTGAGTGTGTGGACGGTGAACAGGTGTTTTGGTAGTAGCAGATAATGATAAGTCATAAAATAGAATTGGATTATGAATAGAAAAAACGCTTTTGGTAGAGTTCTGCTGATTGTATCATTGACAGCAACTTTATGTTTATCAATAGATATTGTTTATAGATATCTGGCGAAGGAACACAACCGGAATGAGCAAATGCGTACTTCCCTTGTCAGTGTTTTGGAAGATAGTATGGAGAAGCGCGGAAAAGAGGATATGTATATTGTGTCGCATATCTATAATAGAAGAGATTTTAAGGATGATAGTCTGAAGATAGTTACAATAGATGTAGGAGAAGGTTTTAAAGAATATATTATGCCTGCCTATAAGCATTATAATAATATAGCGGAGAATCCTACGGAGAGACTTTATGATAGTGTTATATTGGAAGAACAACCTTTGGAGGCAGACTCTTTGAATATGTTGTGGGATAGTCTTTTGGTTAGAAATGGTATTCCTGATAACGGCAATATACGTGTTTCGGTCACTGATTTATCGGGGAATATATCTATGACTTATGCAAAAGATAGTCTCTATCTGCCTGCATCAGATAGCTTGTTTTCTTACTACATAGGCTATTGTTGTGAAGTCGAGGTGACGGTTTTTGTGCCGCCTTTTAACTATTGGTATGATTTGACTTTATGGGACTGGATGAAAATCTTTTTTCTTTTGTTGTCCGTCGTGTTTTTCTTTTGGATTTGGACTATTTATAACAGACGTTCTGTTGATGCTTGCGGACATGATGATTTTGGAAGCGTAGCTGCTGAGGAAGAAGAGTCGGTGGTTGTCTTGAAAGAAACTGTGTCCTGTATCTATCAACTGGGAGATGATGTTTTGTTTGATTCGACAGATAGACTGTTGAGGAGAGGAAATCAGATAAAAAGTTTATTGCCACAGGTTGCGGCTTTATTACTTGGCCTTTTAGAGGCTGACGGGTATTGTATGTCTATATCGGATATTTGCCTGTTGTTATGGCCGGATGGTAGTGGACGTTCTGAACGAGTACATACAGTTGTAGGACGGCTTCGCTCTTCTTTGGCTGAAATGTCAGCGCAAATATCAGTTATCAGCGGAAATTCGAAGTATCAGTTGAAAATATCCCATTCCATCGCAGAAAAGATACCTTTGGATGATGCCATATAGAATTAGTGTAAATCTAACATAATCTTATAAAACCTATCAATTTCATCAAATTGATTGTCTGACAGGTTTTGTCAGACGCTATATTTGTTTTATGCTCTGTAGACCGACTGTTAATACAGGGGAAGTGTATGTTTATTCTAGTATGCTTCAATAATATTAAATAATTTGTCAAGATGAAAAGAAAGTTCTTTTTATTTATACTAGGCAATGCTATTGTTTTATTAGCTTTTGCTCAGCCTCATGAGTTTTCTATTTATGAATTTGGTATAGAGGTGAACTGTTTTGAAGATAATTTCAAGAATCTATTTAACAATTGGAATTCAGATTTTATTTTTTATTCAAAATATTTAGATTTACTATCTTATAGCTATGTGGAGGATGTAAAAAGTAAATCTCAGATTAATGATATAGCAGAAGAACAATGTACAAAAGATGAAACTTTGTTCTGCAATACAACGAGAGTGTTTACAACATATTCTTCTTTAGATTCCTTGAGTATTGAAAGTGTTAATTTTGAGATCATGAGCTGGAAAGAGTTTGAAATAATGTATGTTTTGTTGAAGGAGGATGCACAAAAGGTAAAAAATGAGTATATGGATAAAATAAAGCAACAGATACAAATTGGTGATAAAATATTTGTTATTGAAGGAATATTTGGTGGTCAACCTTTCAAAAATAATGTTCTATGTAATGCTGAAACCAGTAAAGTGGTTTGGGACAATATTTATTTTTCGATTAAATAGGGGGTATTTCTAATTCTCTTTTATGTTTTAAGAGTTACGGGTGTAGTAATGATAGAAAGAGTATTTAAAATAGAGAATATAATTTTCTTTTTGTTGTGCATTGTGAGCGTTTTTACTCATTCACAGTGTATGACAGATACTCATCTTATGCCTAAATGGTATTTTACTACTTTTGTTTTGTTATTAGCTGTTCTGGTGTTATTGGTAAAAAGCATTTTTAATAGATTATCGAAAATAGATTTCCTTGTATATAGCTATTTCATTAGTTTTATTTGTTTAATCCAGGCATTATATGGAATACTACAATGGCTTGAACTCGTTTCTTCAGTGGGGCGTTATCAAGTTGTTGGTAGCTTTGATAATTCAGCTGGTTTTGCGGCTTGTTTATGCGTTGGATTACCATTTATATTTTTGTGTTTGAAAGAGGTAAGGAATAACAAACAAAAGACAATTCTGTATTCATTACTTTTGTTCGTTATTTTGGCTATAGTTGTATCTGGATCCAGATCTGGAGTTCTTACTGTTGCAATTGTTGTAAATATCTGGTTGTGTCAATATGTTTCCTTGAAATTGAAAAATAAGATTCTTATTTCTGTATGTCTGATTCTTTTTCTTTTAGGGGGAGGTTATTTTCTCAAGAAAGATTCGGCGGATGGGCGTTTGCTAATTTGGCAATGTTCATTAGAAATGGTGAAAGATTTGCCTTTTTCTGGATATGGAATAAATGGCTTTAAGGCTCACTATATGGATTATCAGGCGAATTTTTTCATGGAAAAGCCAAATAGTACTTATATGAAACTTGCTGATAATGTATCCTCTCCTTTTAATGAGTATCTGAATATAATGTTAAAATTTGGCTACTTAGGGGCTTTAATCTTAGTTTTTGGAATTTCATTTCTTATTTTTTGCTATTGTAAAAATCCAAAGCATGAGAAACTAATTGCATTATATTCTTTATTGTCTGTTGGCATATTTTCTATGTTTTCTTATCCATTCACGTATCCTTTTGTGTGGATAATCGTATGTTTAGACGTCTTTGTATTAGTGAGAGGGAATGTTGTTTTAAATATTCAGAGAAATTATAGGAACATATTTTATATGTTTACAATTGCAGCTTGCTTTTGGGGAGGGGTTAAGTTATACCAGCGTATCAATGCGGAATATAAATGGGGAAAAATAGCTTATAGCACCGCTAATGAGAATTTGGTGATGTATGATGAACTGATGCCGGTTATGGGGGATAACCCCTATTTTTTATATAACTATTCAGTTGTACTTTTCGAATTAAATCATTTTAATGAAAGTTTGAAGTTAGCTTTGTCTTGCAAAAAATATTGGGCGGATTATGATTTGGAACTATTATTAGGAAATATATATAATAAAATGAAAGATTATGATATAGCTGAGGGGCATTATCGAAAAGCTTCTTTTATGTGCCCGTGTAGATTTCTTCCTCTTTATTATTTGTATGAACTTTATAAGGAAACAAGAAACACCAATGGAATATTATTAATGGGTAGGTCAATTTTAGATAAACCTGTTAAGGTAAACTCAATGCAAGTGATGCAAATTAGAAATAAGGTAAGAAGAGAATTGAACTATATAGATCTAAATTGAGAGTAAGAAATGAAATTAGAACCACTTATATTAGTATTCAAATAGAAAGAAATATGAAAAAGAAAGTTTTGCTTGCAGGCATGTTACTTCTGGTTATAACGATGGTCTGCTATGGCTCTTTTCATGAGGAAAAGATTGAAAGTGCTTTGCTAATGGAAAATATTGAAGCACTGGCGGAAGGAGAAAGTCATGTTCCTGTGTATTATGTAGGTTCTGGGACAGTTGATTGTCCCAGAAATCATGAGAAAGTTAAAATGATGACAATCAGTTATTGCCTTGAAAACTTGTATTAATATATTGCTACTAGTGCTTTTTGTCTCGGCATGTGCCTTTGCGCCTCAGAAAGGAATTCCTTATAAAGACTTTCCGGTTATGAGGCGGTTATCAGGGCAAACTGTATTAATAGATACTGCCATATTTAGTTTATCTTATTGGATTCGGGTAAAAGGTGGTACTTGAGGCTGATGGATATTGCATGTCTATATTTGATATTACCTGTTATTATAACCGGACGGAAGTGGTACTTTCGAACGGTACATACAGTTGCGGGACGGTTTTACTCTTCTTTCGTTGAAATATCGTCGTATATTTCAGTTGTCAGTTGAAATTCGAAGTATCAGTTGAAAATCAACCATTCCATCGAAAAGAATGTAAATATGACCCTTACTTTATAGAATCTATCAAAATCTTACATTGCCTTACAAGAACTGTCAATAATCTCAAGTTTAGCGCCTGATAGGTCTTGTCAGACGCTAAACTTGTTTTTATACTTTTGGGTTGCTACTTTTGTGGACAATGAGACGTATTTATTATTTAAATGAAAAGTGTATCTATATATGTAAGTAATTGAAATAGTAGGAAAGATAGGAGGCATATCTAAGATTAAATAACATTTAAGCCCTACAATAAAGAACAGTTATTAGCCTTAAATTGAATTGTAAAAAAAAGAATTTTATGAAAAATAAGAGATTAAATAGAAGAATATATACTGTCTCTTATACACATCTGACGC
>ENA-UAPJ01000543-UAPJ01000543.1-human-gut-metagenome-genome-assembly--contig:-NODE-543-length-16053-cov-7.143580_pt1 | contig 16053 bp, 15 predicted proteins | sample MGYA00243479_ERZ654575 | MGnify/ENA primary metagenome ERZ654575 (study PRJEB26926, sample SAMN06164839) | human gut metagenome | biome: ENVO:00009003; feature: ENVO:2100002; material: ENVO:00002003... | reverse complement strand
CCTGCAAATACTTGTCAAGAGAAGCGCTCTCTCTGTTAGTGATACTTTTTGTAATCTTAAGTTGTCTCATTCTTCTAAAACAGATTTGGGTTGCAAAGTTACGACAAATTATTTTGTTACAAGCAAACTTGCCCTAACTTTTTTATCTTATTCACTATACAATATAAACAAAAAGAATGCCGACAAGTTAGTTGTCGACATCCTTTTTCTTCTTTGTTAGCTAATATTACAATCTTCTTACCTATTCACATGTACAATCTACAATTTAGCGATGCCAGCCATTAATCCTGAGCGACACTTACTGCATAGCTGCCACGTTTTCCAGAGGGGAACATACCTGTAATAAACAAAACCTGTTCCTGAGTCTTAGCAGCTTCTTTCATCACTTTCTCCAAGTCTTCCACAGTCTTCATCGGTACATTATTCACTTTTAGGATAATGAAACCTTTACGGACGCCACCTTCTGCCATCTTACCATTGCTAACACCCGTTACTTCAAGACCATAACCCAGATTCAATTGTTTTTTCAATTCATCGGGTACAGGGCGGAATGCGGCACCAAGAATATCCATATCGGCATTCTTCACAATCTTCGTAGTACCTTGTTCATTCTTCAGCGTAACTTCTATATTCTTTTCTTTCTTATCACGCATCACCTTCACTTGTACCTTATCTCCCGGACGATGTTTTGCCAAGATTTCCTGCAAGTCAGCAAATTTATGAATAGCCTTACCATCCATGCCAATGATTACATCATCAACTTTAATATCAGAACCTGAAGCAGAACTTCCTTCTACGATTTCACGTACCCAAAGACCATCAATAACACCATATTTTTCTCTAGCTTCTTTCTTTATATCACTCAACTTCTTACCAGCTTTATCAGCAACCTGTGTGTCACCCGGCTCTTCAGTAAGTGCTGTTACACTCACACCCAATTTCACACGTTGTACCGTACCGAACTGCTTCAAATCAGCAACGACTTTCTTCATAATACTGGTAGGAATGGCAAAACCATAACCTGTATTTGATCCAGTCGGAGAGAAAAGAGCAGCGTTGATACCAATCAATTCACCTTGAGCATTTACCAATGCACCACCACTATTACCTTGATTAATTGCAGCATCAGTCTGAATATACGACTCGATACTCTGTTTACCAGTTTGCTGACTCATGCCTAAAGAGCGTGCTTTAGCACTGACAATACCCGCAGTCACCGTAGAAGTCAGATTAAACGGGTTACCTACTGCAAGCACCCATTCACCAACTTTCAGTGCATCAGAATCACCTACCGGAATAGTTGGAAAATCATCACCTTCTATCTTGATTAGAGCCAAGTCTGTCTCTTCATCCGTACCAATAATACGTCCTTTAAATTGACGATTGTCATTCAACGTCACACTGATTTCATCTGCACCTGCAATTACGTGATTGTTCGTTACGATATATCCATCTTTAGAGATGATAACGCCGGAACCAAAGCCTGTACGTTCAGGGGTCTGTACCTGACGTCTTTGCGTACCGCCCCGACCACCGAAAAATTCACCGAAGAAATCAGAGAACGGATCTCTAACTTCTACTTCCTGAACTTTGGAAGTCTGAGTAGAACGAATATGCACCACAGCGTGAACTGAATTTTCTGCTGCTTGCGTCAAATCTACTGGTTGCGCATCAACGGCATTATAAGAGGCCAAACGTACGTTCGGATTTTGCTGGAACATTTCATTGAATGCACTGGTACTATCAGCAGGCATATTTTTTTGCAGCATCTTATAGGTGGTTAAACCTGCTACTCCTGAGCTGAGAAGTACGATAGCTGCAACCCCGAGAATGTTTTTTGTTGTCTGTTTCATACTAATTTTCTATTCTTTTAATTGTTAATATTCAAGTTTTGTTTAACATTTCGACGTTAAAATAACGACAAAAATCGTTCACTTATTCCGCTTGTCACTCTTTTTTGTTCTCTTTTAACAGTGAACTTTTGGGGCTTAACAGCGGTTAACGACAGAACCTGACAATTTTACATTTATGCACGTTTACTGACGTGAAAATAAGGCAGATAGGCGTTAAAATCAAACAAGACCATCTATCCGTTTAAAATAGATGGTCTGTTTTCAGGGAAAAGTACCTCTTTAATTATCGAGATATTCTATATCCATGTGATAATCCCACTTCGGAAAATAAAGGTTACCTCCCTCCCATTCCACTTCACCACGCTGGAAATCCACCGTTTCACTACGAGGATATTTTTTCTCGGGTATCAGTGGCATACCGTAATCGCTGTTGACTATCATACGCCAGGAGTCAATGCCACCCAAGAAGAAATATTCTTCATCCGCATTACGGGCAAAAGTAGGGATGCCAAATGATTGGTCTACAGGAACCCAGCCAATGCCTTCAAAATAGATTTCCGCCCAGTCGTGCAGGTTCCATGCTTTAGGATGCATCATAAAACCACTCTGGAAATGGGCAGGAATACCACTGATACGACAAAGCGTAATAAACAGCAAACTAACCTGCCCACAATCACCTTTATGATTATCTAACACGTATTCGGGAATATTTTCTATAGTAGAATATTCCCGGGCAGAAGCCCAAGGAAAGTTATCATTCACCCAACGGAAGATGCGTTTAGCTTTCAACAAAGGATTGGTTTCCCCAGCTGTCAATTTGGCAGCAAGTTCGCGCATACGTGGTGAGAAAATGACATGCTTCTCACGTTCAGCCGTATATTCCTTATATATAGAAGAAGTTGTATCATAGGGCTGAATATCTTTCGGTTTCAAATTATGCCATTCAGCATTAGCTGTATACTCAAAACTTTCAGAGAATACGGTTGGTTGATCTTGCACTGCACGTTTTTCCATGTAGAGAGTGCTATGAAGGCAATCCTGTGGGGATAAAGTATACTTGGATTCGCTGGCAGAGATGAATTTTACATCTTGCTGACGTGACTGGTCGGTACGTGGGTAAGGAAGCCAACAACGAACGAGCTCTCCGGCAGGAACGGCATTACTGTCTACCGTGAGCGTATAGGTGATTCGCATTCGTTTGGGAGCAGTGATAGGATTACCACTCTTTTTCACACCCGCAATGATTTCGGGCAGGTTCTCCATATTTACTTTTTCACTGCCACTGAAGGAGACGCCATCTTTGGCAGCCTTTATCTGATAGCAGACAGAGTCTACACGGAATAAATTAGGCGCGGCATTACGGAAATAACGCTTCTCACCATTCAGAGTCATACACTCCAATGCTTTGGAGGCTTCCCATTGGCACATCTGCTCATCGGAAACATCAGGGATATACTTACGAATATACTCTTTCACTTCATCTTCCGTACGAGAGAAATCAGTGAGAAGGCGTTGGTGCAGATCATCTTCCCAGGTATAGGGCTTGCTTTCCGGTTTTGGAGTACAGGCAGTCACAAGGAAAAGCAAGGCAGCAGCATACAATACTTTTTTCATAATAAGCTAATTTATAGATGATAATTGAGAACGGAAATAGAATTACGATTCAGGATCCTTACAGTTTCACAACTCCGATGCCAGGCAAATCTGGTAACGTGATCTTGCCCTTTACGACCTCCATTCCCTTGAAACGGTCGTTGGCAATAAGCAGATTGCCATCCAGATCAGCAAAGTCAACCGCAGGAGAAAACTGAGCAGCAGCAGAGCAAGCACAGGATGTTTCCGTCATACAGCCCACCATCACTTTCATACCCAAAGCACGTGCTAATGTCACCATCTTCCAGCCTTCACGCATACCGGTACATTTCATCAACTTGATATTGATGCCATGAAATGCACCTTTCAGACCGGCCACATCACTCAAACGCTGCAAAGATTCATCAGCAAAGATAGGCAACGGACTCTGTTGTGTCACCCAAGCAATATCATCCAACTGGGTTTTAGGCATCGGCTGCTCAATCATGACAATCCCTTTTTCTTTCAGCCATTGTATCATATCAATGGCATAATGCTTATCCGTCCAACCTTGATTGGCATCGACGGCAATAGGCAGGTCGGTCACCGAACGGATTGTTTCAATCATCTCTTTATCATTCTCACGCCCCAGTTTTACTTTGAGAATATTGAATTGCTCGGCACATTCCTTCGTTTTTTCTCGTACCACATCCGGCGTATCGATACCAATGGTAAAAGTGGTCGAAGGAGCTTTTTCCTTATCCAATCCCCATATCTTATACCACGGAGCTCTCAGCAATTTGCCCACAAGGTCGTGCAAAGCAATATCTACAGCAGCTTTAGCGGCGGCATCTCCCGGTGAAAGCTTATCTACATAAGCGAGAATATCCTCCAATTGGAAAGGATCGGGAAACTGTCCGATGATATCCTGAACTTTTTTCAGGAAAGCCAGTACACTTTCCATCGTACCCAGTTCTTTCTGTAAATAAGGCGGCATGGAAGCTTCACCATAACCGATAACACCATCGTATTCAATCTCTACCTGTACATCAGGAGTGGTAGTGCGTGAGTAAGTAGCCACTGTAAAAACATGACGTAACTTCAACTCATATGGAAAGAAGCGCAATTTCATCCTGGCATTCACACCACTTTTATTGATATTGAACAGTTTTGGAGCGCTTTCTCCTCCAAATACATCATTGATAACCACACCGGAGCCCAATGCGGCAAAAGCAGCTGTTTTCAGGAAATCTCTTCTGTTTTGCATAATATTTGTTTTTAAGTTAGGAGCTACTAGCTACGGAGCCACAAGCTACAAGAGCTTTGCAGAATAAGAGCATTGCTACTTGTAGCTTGTAGTTCGTAACTTTATTATTTATAATAAGGATTCGTTTCCGTAGTATTCAAGGATGCTTCCTTATTTATATAAGGTAGCACGCGCGTAGCAAACAGAAGGCGTCCAAGGTTATATTCGTCAAAAAGCTCATCGGCAGAATCAAAACTACTGACGTGTACATCACCTTGCGAATGAATGAAACGTTTATTGCCAATATACATTCCCACATGCACCACACGTTCTTTTCGATCTGCCGTAGCTTTACGTCCGAAGAAGATCAAGTCGCCCGGTTGCAGGTTGCTGAAATCAGGAGCGATATCAATATGCTCGCCTACATACGCTTGCTGTGAAGCATCTCGGGGAATGATGATATCATGAATGAAAAGAATGGTACGCATGAAGCCACTGCAATCTATCCCTTTGGAAGAAGTGCCTGCCCAAAGATACGGAACTCCCATCAGCGTATGTGCCGTGCGAATAATACTGGCAGCATCCTGTTTCAAAGCGGCACGCCATTTCTTTTCCGGCATGGAGATAGATTTGGAAATATAACCGGTCCGCCCGTCAGGATATGCAACCTTATAGAATGCACCTTTCGTTCCCTCCCACTTCAAGCGATTGCCTGCAACTACATCCGAAACAGTCTGCGAAGCCTGATTGGGTTCAGAATACACAAACCCATAATGAGAAGTCACCACAATCTTCTCTGCTGTGTTCCAAGCATGAAGTTCTTCTTTCGTTACCGGATGAATACCTACACGATGTACCCAAGCGATATAATTATCCGGTGTCTGAATGCGATACCAACCGTCGCGCTGTAATACGCGGACAGGCATTCCCATCAATCCCTGGGTCATCATTTCGGATGAAAAGTCAGGATCAACCCTAAGATTGGACACCGATACATTTATGATACCATAAGTTTTTCCTTCCAGTGCAGCCTCATCCGGCAATACCTGTAAGCAGTCCATTACTTGATAGTCAGCTTTCGACAGCCCGTTCAGTAATGCAGCTTTCGCCTCGGCCGAAGTAGTCACACCACGTAACATCACATTTTTACCGGAAAAGGAATAATCTACATCAAAGAGTGCTACCCGTTTATCAGGAGCATACTGACGCTTCAAGCTGTCGGACAACTGTGCTACATCCGCAGGAATAGTCCTGTCCCCGATTTCCGAAGCTACCGAATACAACGAAGCAAAAAGGAACAGGGATACGATAGGAATAAGTTTCTTCATTAGCTAAAATGATTTGGGGGTTATTAAGTGTTAGCAAAGTTAGAAATAATTTCTACTTTGGTTATATATTTTCAGGAATATTAAGAAAGTGTTTAGAAAAGGAAGCTATCCGGAGGTTATCTACCCCGCATCCGGTCCGTACCAGGTCCGTATCTATAATTATGGAGAAGATACGGAAAAAGCCCTCCCTTACACAAAAACTCTACAAGTTTCTGTGTCCGCTGGCATAAAAATCGTATCTTTGCCGGACAAAAGCAGCCGGTCGGTCTGTCGCTTACGCTTCGGCGTATGAGGAAAGTCCGGGCAACATAGAGCATCCTACTTCCTAACAGAAAGCTGTCCGCGAGGGTAGAGTAACGTAGAAGAAAATAACCGCCGGTGTCCTTGGGCATGGGTAAGGGTGAGAAGGTAGGGTAAGAGCCTACCAGTCTTGTGGTGACACAAGGGCTGTGCGTCTTGGGAGTTGTAAGGTCATGTAAACCGACGCTATGAGAGCTGCTCGCTCCATGTCGGAGGGTAGACCGCTAAAGCCTGTATGGTAACATGCGGCTCAGATAAATGACAGACACTTTGCTGAATGAAGAATGATGAATGAATAATGAAGATTTCTTCCTGAAAACAGAGAACAGAACCCGGCTTACAGACCGACTGCTTTTTTTTAATTTAAGAACAGAGAATGAGGAATGAAGAATTTCTGCATGATACAACAATTTGATAGAGTTCTCCGTTCTATATTCATAATTCTTCATTCCTAATTCTTCATTGATTATGAATAAACGTATTACTGCTCTTTGGAAATTTCTTACATACGACATCTGGCGTATTACAGAGGATGAAGTCACCAAAACGACTTTTTCCCTCTACAATATAATCAAAACCATTTATTTATGTATCAACCGCTTCACCAAGGACAGACTAGTAAACAATGCCTCTGCACTGACTTATAGCACTTTGCTTGCCATTGTCCCTATACTTGCCATATTATTTGCCATAGCACGTGGATTCGGCTTCTCCAATCTGATGGAGAATCAGGTGCGAATGGGATTCGGAGGGCATAACCAGACCACAGAAGTCATCCTCCAATTCGTAGACTCTTATCTTTCTGAAACTAAAAGCGGCATATTTATCGGAGTAGGTTTAATTATGTTGCTATGGACGGTTATCAACCTGATCACCAATATTGAAATAACCTTCAACCGCATCTGGCAAATAAAAAAGGCACGAAGTATGTACCGTAAAATTACGGACTATTTCTCTATGTTCCTGCTGATGCCTATCTTGATTGTAATTTCGGGTGGTCTCTCCATCTTTATGAGTACAACACTGAAGTACATTGAAGATTTTGTACTGCTTGCTCCTATTCTGAAATTCCTGATCCGCCTCATACCTTTTGCCTTGACCTGGTTCATGTTTACAGGACTATACATCTATATGCCTAATACTAAAGTAAAGTTCAAGCATGCGCTCATTGCCGGGGTTCTTGCAGGAACGGCACACCAGGCATTCCAGTTTCTATACATCAGTGGTCAGTTGTGGGTATCGCGTTACAATGCTATTTATGGTAGTTTCGCCGCCCTTCCCCTATTCCTGCTATGGTTACAAATATCGTGGACAATCTGCCTGTTTGGTGCAGAACTGACGTATGCGGGACAAAACATACGGAACTTCAGTTTTGACAAAGACACCAAAAATATCAGCCGGAGGTATCGGGATTTCGTAGCTATCCTTATCATGTCCCTCATTGCCAAAAGATTTGAGGAGAATGCAAAACCATATACAGCAGAAGAAATATCCGAAGAGTGTCAGATACCAATCCGGTTGACACACCAGATTCTATATGAATTACAAGAAATAAATCTATTGCATGAAGTAGTAGACGAAAACAATGAAGATATCGGCTATCAACCCTCCATGGATATCAATAAGATGAACGTCGCACTGTTGTTAGACAGACTGGACACGCATGGTTCGGAGGATTTCAAAATAGATAAGGACAAGGAGTTCAGCGAACAATGGGAAGTATTAATGAATGCACGGGAAGAATATTATAAGAGCGCAAGCCATGTGCTACTGAAAGATCTTTAATTTTAGAGGGTAGTGATAAGTGATTAGTACCATGCGGCGTCATAGCACAGTCTGTTAATCACTTATCACTAACCCTTTATCACTGAATCAGTATTTATTGTAAGAAACCACCTTTTCCTTCGGTTTCCTCGCCTTCTTTCTCTTCTCTTTTACAGAGTAGCCGATGGTGATAACCAATAGCAAGCGCTTAGAAGATGGAATACCGGTCAGCTTCTTAATCTCTTTCTCATCAAACCAGCCAAGAATACAAGAACCTAATCCCTCACTCTCGGCAGCTAAAGTGATATGAGCAGTGGCAATACCTATATCTATCAAGGGGAAATACTTATCCTTAATCTTTGCACCCAGAAATGAAGTGACATTCATCGATTCTTCCACAACCAGAATATGAACGGGGGCATCCTTAGCAAATTTATTCATCCCCAGTCCGGCAGTAGCTTTGCCTACCTTAACGGAAAGTTCCGGATCATTGATTACGACAAACTTCCACGGTTGCGCATTACAAGCTGATGGGGCCAGACGGGCAGCTTCCAGTATCCGTTCCAGTTTCTCGGGCTCTACAGGACGTGTCATATCATAAGCGCGGTCACTCTGACGGGAGGCTACTAATTGTAAAAAGTCCATTTGATATATGTTTTTATTGCACCACAGATTACACGGATAAACACTGATTATAAAAGGATAATATTTCTGTGCTATTTGTGCAATCTGTGGTGAACTATTATTTAAACTGGAGCATCCGGCTGATATATTTGCCGATAATGTCAAATTCAATGTTCACTACGCTATCAACTTTGATATCGTGAAAATTAGTATATTCGAACGTATAGGGAATAATAGCTACCTGGAAAGTATCGTCCGTTGGATTACACACCGTCAGACTGACACCATTCACCGTTACAGAGCCTTTGTCCACAGTAATGTATCCCCGCTTTGCCATCTCCTTATCGAAAGCATACCGGAAAGTGAAGTAATAACTTCCTTCGGCATCTTCTACACTGATACAGGTGGCAGTCTGATCTACATGCCCCTGCACGATATGTCCATCGAGGCGACCGTTCATCATCATGCTGCGCTCTACATTCACCTTGTCTCCTACATTCAACAACCCGAGATTGGAGCGCTCCAATGTTTCCTTCATGGCTGTAACCGTATAGGTATCCTCTGTCATGCTGACTACCGTGAGGCATACACCGTTATGAGATACACTTTGGTCTATCTTCAATTCATTTACAAATGAGCACTTGAACGTGAAGTGTACGTTCTCTTGTTCTTTTACCAATGCCACAAGAGTGGCACATTCTTCTACTATTCCGGAAAACATAATTCAGTTTACGATTTAATGATTTATAATTCCTTATTTGGAGAACACAAAGATAATGCAAATTGATCGCAGAATTTTCATGCTTGCATGAAAAAGTTCTGCCGAGATGCAGCTTATCTTCTCCAAAGATACGAAATAAGGGGAATATAAGTACAAAAAAAATGGAGCTTTTCTAAACCCGTCTGATTACCAAATAAATACGTAAATTGTTCTTTATACTTGTACTTCAATTAGCCCGTAAGAACATCACAAAGATAATTCATTTATAGGAAAAATCAAGTAGTAAATTACATGATTACTTCCCTTCTTAATAAAAAATCCAACAACCACTTCTGATAGCTGGATTCTCTGTTCTGGCTATGTTATTCACTTAAACCATATTCTTGCGTTTTTCTTTATTTCTACCTTTGCGAACTTTCCCAGTGCTGCTACAAGTGCTTTCACTTCGTCTGCTGTTGGCTCTGGTATTTTTATCTTTCTATTGGTTTCATCATTGCTTTTTTGTTTGCAATGATAATAAAAAAAACAGCAAATGAATTGCTTCAAATACTGTTTTCTTAATTAGATGATGTAGTACTTACTTCTTCTTCCAAGTAGTTTCGTAACCATAGTCACGGTCTATAGTTTTCATGATGCTACCATCAATAGTAACATCGTAACTATCAATCTCATCTTCACCTGCATGCTCCCCATAGTTAATAACCAATATAGAAGTCTTGCTATCATAAGTGTAGGTGAAAATCTATTAGACGATTATAAAACTTTGCAAAATATTGACATTGAAGACATTATGTTATAAAAGGAGTTCGTGTATTGATAACAAAAAAGCCAGCTAACATTACGCTAGCTGGCAACTAATATCAATAACTAAAGATTAACTATTTTATTTTCTCATTTAATATCTCCATAAAATTATGCTTCTGTGCTTCCTTCATAATACTGTCCACATCTCTTTTTTCTGCTTTCTTTAACATTTTAGCTAATTTTGTATATTCAGTTCCTTGATGGCTCTTCTTAATAATCCAGTCGATGAAGAATCCTTTAGCCAAGAAACGATAAGTAAATCCTGCATCTAAACCAGCTTTAATAATCCTCTCTGCTCTTTCAACTGCTTTTTCAGGCTCATTACCCACATACTTCGTAAGAGTGTCTTCTCCATATTTACACGCATCTGCCAGTACCGATTCTTTTATATCAGTAGAATAACTCAGATACTTACTAAGTGTTGTCAGCTTAAATCCACCATTCGGTAACATATCATCTACTTCACCCTTCTTTACTTTTTGATGTTGCATATCCATATACTTAACTATGAACTTAAAAACCTCATTATCGGGATACATAGCCACTGCTTGTTTAGCGAAATCACCTTTATCCCACTTCACAGATGTGTTATTTACTTCAGTAATAAGAGTCTGTATGAGTATCTCATTATTCAATGGATATCTAGCTTTTATGTGTGCAGGGGCTTTAGGAGTATATTCTTGGGGCTTATCTTCCTCGTTCCTTCCATTCTTCTGCCATTTCCTCGCTGCTTCTTCATAATTCTTCTTGCCACATCTGTCCTCTTCTCGAAGTGCCATTATAGCTATATACCTGTGCTGTCCATCAGTAATTGCCAAATACCCCTTTGCCTTTTCTTTATCTATCGGAAGTCCAGACATAGGGTCTTTCAAACTTAGACCTTCATTTATTACATCTTCTCCATCGACGACTTCCAATTCCGATAGTTGACCACATTCCGTAATGGACTTCATTTTAGCTTTCACATTCGCTTTCTTGATGTCTCGATTGATAGCACCAGCAATAAAAGCAACTTTCTTTCCTTCGTTCAATTCTCTTGATTCCAGAGTAAAGATTTCATTCTTAATACTTTCTTTTGTGTCCATATATTTTTGCAGTTTTTAGACTGGTGCGCTCCAGCTTTATTTATTTTTATACTGCAAAGATTGCCCTTTAATCGGAGAACTAAAAGAAACAAAAAAATGCGCATTTTCTGTTCCCCTACTAAAAGCACCAATTAATCTATGTTTTTCATGCTATAGCCCAAAATCAGACAAAAAAATCCTGCCTACCTATTTCTTGAGTAAAGTCCAATAGAAATAGGCAGGCAGGATCACCCCTAGCACGAAAAAATTCTCTTTAAAAATAGAATGAGTTCAGTCTTCTTATCTCCATATCTTTATACCGCATTAAGATAGTCTTTAGATATTCATAACTTACCTTCACGCTTTCATTGCTTATGATACCAGTAAGGTATAATAGATGTGCAATAACCATTTTCTCCTTATCTGAAAGGTTTGCCCCCTTCTTTCTTTTCTCCTTCACCTGCTCTTGGTGGTTAAAAGCGGAAATGATCATCTTGGAAAAATAATAAGCCAACACTGAAAAGGAATCTGAACTCTTACGAGTTATATCTACGAAATGCCCGTTAGGCAAATTAGTCAAGTCATTATTTTCTAATCCGTCATCGCAGAATTTAGCTATGCAGGCTATGGCATTATTGTTATCAATCACAATGTTTTTTCTGCCCACTTTTAAGGTTATACTTATTGGCTCATTAAAAATAGCTCCAAGCATACCACTGCCTGTATAGTTATTATAAATCGCATCTATAAAGCCTCTTATGTGCTCAACAGGAGACTTGTTTACCTCAATTCCTTCCATGCAAATTCCCCAACTATAGTCATAACAGAAGAGTAATAAATACCAAAACTTTTCACTATCTAAATCCAATGTTTTCAGATAACCTTGTAGATCTTCATCCTGCGTATATTCTTCTACTGTGAATTTATGTCGCAACTTACATGCGTTATACCTTCCTTTAAAAATATCTGGAACTTGCGAAACTGCCATGAAAGATTCACCTGTATTCTCGTTATAATCAAAGTCTGGTGCATATTCTTGAGCTACAGGATATACATATTCAAGTAGTTTATATTCCTCTACATTATATTGGAAAGAAAACTTTTCTATTGGTTTCATCATGATTTTTTATTTTGGAGGTAAAATTAAAAATATTTGCTTTACACGAGAATCTATTAACATTATTTTTTACTGAAATCCTTAAAAGACATGGCTGAACAAGAAAAAGTAAGAAATATAGATTTTCATTTCTCAAAGTATAATTTTTACAAAATAGATAAATCATTGATAATCAATAATAAAAGTGCGATAAAACAGATTAAATAACAACTTAAGGGTATGAACCCTTTAAAACCGCCTAAAACCTATTTTATTAACAAATGTATTGATTTACAATTATATACATCTTTGTTTATCTCATTTTGAAGGCTTTTCTTTGTACCGTATTAAAAACAAAGAAAATATGAAAAAAGAAGATTTAAAAGCCATTTCTAAAAGAATGGATGAAAACAACGAATTTGAAAATTGGGTAGCAAGCGTAATCGACATTCGTTTAGAAGAGAATGATTACGAATTGGATGAGCTTCTGGAATGTGACAATGAAAAAGAAGTGTTGTTCATGCTAAAGGAACAATGGGATGAATTACACAATCCAGATTACTTCCCAGAAGATGATAAATGATGAGACAAGAAAAGGCAGTACTCAAATGCTGCCTTTTCTATTTACACAAAATCGGGGACAGTGCCTACACTAATACTGCCATTCCTACAAACCATCCAATTACTCCACATACTCTCTTACTACTAATACCAGAATGTGAAGTAAACATCTGTTTTATGAATGTAATAAACCTCATTGTTATTGATTTCTAAATATGAGTCTTTATCTGACTTTGTAAACCTTAGCGTCACGGAATCTTAAGTCTCCATTCTTATTATACCCTACATGCCAAGGAGTGATTATACCTTTAAAGGTTAATACTCCATTAATATAGGTGTCACTTGAATTGTTATAATAGAATCCAAGTTTATTAAGCATGAAATCTAGGGTGGACTTAAAGCTGTGTACCCAAGTAACAACTGGCACATCTCCTAATGGAGTAACCTTACTATCTATGAGCTTCTTTAATTGCTTCTTGACTTTACGTATTTTCATATCAATTCATTGTTGTATTAAATTTATTTGTATCTTTGCAGTATGTTCAATTTCTAATATTATAGATTATGCCTAAATGTCCTAAGTGCGGTAAAACCATCTTTGTAGTACAAGCTGTAATGATTTCTCCAATAGGAGAGTTAAAAGTATTAGTTTGTAAAGACTGCAATACTATAGTAGGAATACTACCTTCTATCTTCCAGCAAGGTAAATAGTCTTACTTATGCAATTTAGTAATACCAGCAATGTATGATGTTGGTATTACTTCTATACTGCCATACTTATTAAATTCTCCAGCATGAGGATGTTCTCCTTGTTCATGTTTAGTAGCTAGTATAATTGATTTGTCGTCATAGCCTATTACAAACCCTATTACTTCTGTTGTAATAGTTTCCAGGCATTTAAAATCTGATTCAAATCTAGCTGCATTACTCATTTCGGAATAATATTTAACTATTATTAAGTCGTGTTGTTTCAATTCATTTTTCATATTAATTATTTATTTATAATTATCCCATGTTTCAATATCTGGTATTTCTGATTTGATAAAAGATAACAGCTTTATAGATTCGTCAGTCTTTATACATACGGCAATAGTATAAGTATTAATAAGATTGCCATATTCCTTAATTAAAGCATTTATCTTATTTAGAAATACTTCTTTATCTAGGCTATTATATATATCTTTAAAGTTCTTAGTTGTAACCTTACCTTTAATCTGTCTACTACATAAACCGTACACATCTTTTTCTAACTCTTTTAAAGAGCCATACTTTTCTATATAAGGCTCATCATTGTTTGTTCTATTTTCAAATAATTGCCAATAATATATTAACATATCATCATTTGATAGAGCAAATTCATAAGTGCCTACAACTGGCATAAAAGCCATTATTCCATCCCATTCTGGTACTGGAGGATTACTTAATTTTATCATTGTCATTAATCATTTTGTTTCCAATTATGGGAGTAGCTATTGCAGGAGACCATTTTGTCAACCAATCTGCCATTTTCTTATAGTCTTTAATTCCTCCAAAAAATATATTCATTCCATTATCTACTCCTCTATCTTTTACATAATTCTCAGCAGCGTATTTAAGCATATCTTCTGTAATGGGTTGTCCTTCTTTTAACCCAAAATAATTCTTTATTTGTGTTCCTCTTGCAGTAATTTCCATTCCTCTATTTTGTTCTTTTGCTGTTCCCATATAATAGCTTCTAAACCTTTCTGGAATTTTATTAAAATCATAAGCATCCATAGGTGGTAATTTATCTGGATCAAACACGAAATGAGAATATTCATGAGCTTCTGTGGCTGCAATATTAGCTGGAGTTCTATTTGCAGCATCATCAAATAAAGATGTATAATACCCACTGCGTCTATCTGTACCTCCTCCTATATCTGGAGTTGTTCCAAAGTCTGCTGCTTTACCATATCTAGGTTGCGCTTCTAATAAAGCCTTTCTACCTTCTGGACTAAAATCATCATAGGAGTAATCATAATCTCTAGGATTAAGTCCATATCTTTTCTGCAATTCGGCAATTTTACTTTGATTGCCTTTAAGAGCTTGAAGTCTATCAAATCCTCCATTTGCTAATCTATCTTTTGTTAATGCTAATTCATCTCCTTGCCAATTAGATTTAGCATAATTTGGAAGCACTTCTTTACTAATACTAAATTTAGGAGTTAAAGCCGCAGATGATGTGGAGTTTGCTGCATTTAATAATCTTTTCTTCATTGCCTGCTTCCCAGCATATTTAACTCCTTTACCAAGCAATCCACCAATTCCAGTAGCTAACCCTGCATAGTCTGTAAAGGTAGCAAATTGATTTAACCTATCCAAACCTTGCTCAGCTTTCTTAGCTTCCATGTATTCGTTGTAGCCTTTATCAGCTTGTTTACTAGCTTGCTCATGCTGCCACTTACTTCTATTATCTTGTGATAATACTGGCTGTTGAGTTGGAGTATTTATCCACTTCATTTTATTAAATGGAACTTGAGGAGTATAATCTTTAATAGCATCTCTTCTCTGTATTCCGCTAGATGGATTTTGATATTTAATAACTCCACCTCTTCTCTTTTTCTCCAAATACTTATTCATTATAGATGCTTGCTCAGCTCTTCTAATTCTGTCATGCTCTTCTCTCGGGCGTACATATCCTTTATTAAGATAAAGAGTTGCACTGTCTGGAGTAGCACTTTTCCAGAAAGAATCATATGCAAACTTTGCTGTTGGTGTAGTAGGAATTCCTTTTCCTCCGTCATTCCATCCTGGATCCTTGAGAGTTTCCGCTTCGTTGAGCATATAATGAATTTGTTCACCTAAGTTCTCTGTACCTGGGTATCTGTCTGTTCCCCATTGTACTATTCCTTTAAATTCTCCAGTACTATCTACTGATTTCGGATCACCTCCACTTTCATCTCCCACTGATGCAAGAAATGCAAGTCTTTGTGATTCATTATAATTCCTTCCTATTAAAGAGTCTTGCAAAGTATTCATATTATCTACTAGAAATTTTCTTTTAGAATACTTAGGGTCTTTTAAATACTTCTCAAAATTTACCCTTCTTGGAGAATCTGTAGTTCCACTTAATATCTTATCTGTCTCTTATACACATCTGAC
>ENA-UAPJ01000495-UAPJ01000495.1-human-gut-metagenome-genome-assembly--contig:-NODE-495-length-17228-cov-8.169685_pt1 | contig 17228 bp, 13 predicted proteins | sample MGYA00243479_ERZ654575 | MGnify/ENA primary metagenome ERZ654575 (study PRJEB26926, sample SAMN06164839) | human gut metagenome | biome: ENVO:00009003; feature: ENVO:2100002; material: ENVO:00002003... | reverse complement strand
ATCTACACCTATTAAGTCGTCGGCAGCGTCAGATGTGTATAAGAGACAGTTCATAGAGAGTATATTAAATCTCAAAACCAGTTTCCCAATATACCCACGGAGCAATTTCGATATCGAATGCAAGGAATCCGGGCTTTTCATCAATTGGTTTTTCCGGTTCTGGATCTTCTGGTCCGCCGCCAGGATACCATGGAGTACCAGAACCATTCACCTTATTCAGAGTAAGGTTATACCAGTTATTACGTACTACACCATATTTACCAAAGTACATATATTCATCATCAGTATTATCATGGCGAATCTCATAATAGTAATAGTTAAGACTCTTCTGATACCACTTAATACACTTGGCAATTTTCACAATCTCACCACCATCTGTTATATTATCAAGATGCGTGTCTTGATCAAGATCTGCAAAAGTGGCAATTGAAGCATTTAATGCTGCATTTACCGCACCTAGGAAGTTATGGCAAGCTTCCATAAACAATGTTTCTACAGGATAGAAGAGCTTTGCATTCGCCTGTGCATCGACCGGATCCTCCCCTGCCAATACTAATTCATCAGCCTTAGCTTTAATCAGAACATCAGCATCATTATAGGCAGTCTGTAACTCTACAAGAGTCTTATAATTTATACCACCGAAAGAGAACCAGTCATTTCCGAGTGTAAAATCTTTTGGAGCATATTTTCCTTTTATTACTACACGTGTAGCTGCACCAAACTTCTGGTCGGCATCAGCCATTGTATTCTCAATACAATATTCAAAAACCGGAGTCGGAGTTGTACTTGCTTTTTTCCAAGTTACAAAAGGCTCACGATCATCAAGTTTGTTTAGAACAATCCCGACTATGTGATCTGGATCCGCAAAGTTCGGATCCGTAGTATAGAAACTATTCTCATAGAAGGTTGCAGTATGGGTCGCTTTAGTCGTAGATTTCTCTGCAAATGGATAGAAAGTACTATTGTAATAATCGAGTGTCCAACCACCAAATTCAAACGTTGCTCCTTCAGGCAATACTGTCAGACCGGGTGATTTAACAGCTACCTCCACTTTTGCAGAAAGACGTTCAATCTTCAAAGTTGCTCTTTTTCCTGTTTTTTCCGCTTCCTCTTTGGCTGTGGCTTCATCTTTAATGGTGCTACCATCAACAGTTACCACATTCGCCTCTACGTCAAGCAGACAGCCCTGGTTCCACTTGTCACCACTAACATCGTAGGAACCGGCATTGATCATCGTAAAACCCTTACCACCATCCGCAGGATCCACAATTTCACCTACAAGGGTCTCAGGTTTGCTGCCAGCCGCCAAACTATTGACGATAGCCATGTTGATATCAGTATACAAAGCACCGGCAGCCAAAGCCTTCAATCTCGTTTCCAGCAATGTACCCGGATTAACGACAACGAGCAAATACTTGGTACTGGCACTTACCAGAATCGCATCCGTTGTACCCTGATTGCCACTAGCTTGTAGCGACAAATCGCCTGATCCCAAAACTATAACAGGACTCTTTCTGGAATGGTGTACCAGCTTTTGATCCTTGTCGAATGTAATGACATAGAGAGAATTGACTTTACCTTCATTACCTGTAGGATCTTTTTCCGCAGAAGTACCTGCCGCACGGGTGCTTGCCTTCTGACTAGGCAATGTAATCCGCAATGACATGTAAGCCACATCCAAATCGGCCCCCGTCCTCGTATCTTCTCCTTCCAGCTCATTTGTTGAGCAACTTGCCAGTGCCCCAAGGGCCAGCAACGATACTAAAATTGATTTAATCTTTAGCATAATACAAAAATTTATTAGAAATTAATTGATATAATTATTCACTTTAATAGTAACCGCTTTCGGGTTCTTATTTATTATTCGTTTATTTACTCTTTTTCCTGATCTCAATAGCATTAGCTTTCTTCTTAGCTAATTCTTCCAAGTTGCTTTTGGCTACATCCAGCCCCAACTCTTTGGCAATCTTTAAATGTTTCTCTGACAATTCATAATCCTCCTTCATTAATAGTAATACTCCCATTGCATTATTATACTCCGGTGAATAGTCTGCTGACTTCACCCTCTCCAAATAGCGTTTCGCAGAAACCAGATCATTGCGTGACAGGGCTGCGGTAGCTGCATTCATATTGGCTATTTCACTCTCCGGATAGATACGGACAGCTGTTTCGAAGATATCGATAAACTCCTGCGAACCTTTCGGATACGTATTAGCCACCATAAACATCTCGTTCAAACTCAGATTCTGAGGCCGTCTCTTTATCACTTCTTTCGCCTCTTCCAGATTGAAATTCTTAATATCATAACTCACTTTACAGATCGCTACACGTAGACTCGGAAAAATATTCTTCAACATGAACCGGTATGGCACGCCACTATGTAACTTCATCAGCTTCGTCTCTCTTCCTTTCTCTATCGGAACATTCTCAATGATATCCAGCACTTCTGCTTTATCATCCATTTCTATGGTAGCAAGCGCCTTCACCAAGCCTTCCCAGTTTTCACCTCCAAACCGGATATGATACTGGTTCTTCGGGAAATCATACTGCGTAGCCAGATAGTTACGCAATGCCATGGCACGGCCTTCAGACAAACGTTTATTCGCTTCCAGCGTTCCTTCAGGAGAAGCATAGCCAATAATATCCAAGCGCTTCACATTCACATTCGCATCATTCTTCAGATCGTCAATCATGGCACGTATCTTACCCAGTTCCTTGGGATTATTCATATATTCAGGACGAATATCCACTCTGTTCACCACAAAGTCCAGGAAACATTCAGCTTGTACATCACGGCTTTTTATCTCTTCCACCATCGGTTCTACATAAGACAAATAGGGAGTCACTACATATGGCACCAGCATACGTTCAAGCGTAACCTTATCAAAAGCATATTCCACATTCATCAATGTGCTTTCACCACAACCACATTCGTCACGCTGCACGTTCAACCGGGCATCTGCCATCCAAGGTTCATAGGGTAACGCATATCTGTATCGCAGCACACCACTTTTTTTCTTGTAATTCTTCTCTACCAGATAGGGAAGTCTATAACTATCCTTCTGCTTCCGGCTCATTACCGATAACCTGCGTTCATAGGCCAGATACTCATTCCGTCCTTTAATAGATATTCTCGGAAGATCGCGGGTGGTAGTAGACGAAATCAGCTGAGGAATAAAATCCACTCCACGTGCAGACTTCACTTTCACATCATCCATAATGACATCCAGATCTATATGGAGGAATTCACCCGATTGTTCCAACCGCACAGGTTCTATCCTGATAGTACCTTCGTATGAACGGTCCTGAGCCGATGCTCCGTTCACATTTAGGAATAAGAGAGCCAGTGCCAGTGCAATGAATTGCATATTTATTTTCATCATTCTCAATCTATTTAATTAAGTAAATAAGTGATAAGCTCGCTTTTGTAGGACCCAGATAATTTTTGCTGGTATCTTTCAGTTTGGTGCCACACGTTGCACAAGGATATTTATCATATAAAATACGTGCATAGCCCAGTCCGATAGAAGCCTCAAGACTCCAACGTTTCTTTAATATCCATGAATGCCCGATTGAAAGCCCACCACCATAGAGACGTCCTTGATAGCGCATGTTCTGCATATTCTCGCTGATTAACGGCCAATCTGGCCATCCACCTACATTGAAGTCGGCATAGTGCGCATGCAACCCGATGAACGTACGGTTAAAGCTTTCGCAGAACCAGTATCGAAGCTCCGGCTGTATACCCCAATGCTTCAAACGGGCATCATCAAACTTCCATGGATTATAGTTGACCGGGATATCCAGTGTCCACTTACGCGCCAAAGCAACTTCCAAACCAAGATTCATAGTAGTAGTGGCATCATAAAGCAGGTTACTTTTTACGGCAACCTTTTGAGCTTTACTTTCAACCGACAATAAACCCAATATGAATAGTATGCAGACTAGTATTTTCTTCATTTATTCCTTCTTTTTATTTTAAAACCATTCTATAAATCCAATTTCATGCCGTGAAACTTTGATGAAGGAGAGCATTCTTTAAAGAAACATTTTATATCTTTGCACTCTCCATCTATTCCATGCTTCGGCATCCCGACTTCATCCCCTTCAAACCTTGAATAACAAACCGAAAAAGGACAAAATCTCAGATTGCAAATATCGTGGAAATAAAGAAGACTGGAAATCGTATCAAGTTCTGTTATAGGCACTAAAAAAGAGGTCGCACAACTAATAATGCTATTGAGCACAACAAGAATGACCCAAATAGGAAAAAAGAGAAATAATCAATCTACTTTTTCTCTATCCGCATATCTTTATTTATTTTGTTTCAATATTCGAAACTTTACGAAGAGAATAATCCAAACTATTTAATATATGAAAGAGCAAGAAATAATCATTAAATACAATAAAGACATAGCATAATATACAACTTTATTCTTCTTACCTGCACCATACGCCATTCTCGACTTGATTACAAAGAAAAAGAGCACAAATTCCACAAAGGACAATTTTGTATTAATTACTACATTATATGCTTTATAGTCTTGCCTTTATTATAAAATAAATGTGTTGTCATCTTTTTCTTGCAGACTGAGCGATTATTCCCCCGGTAAACACTACCTTTGCTATTATTTACTTATAAACGAATACAATCATGAGTCCCGACTTTAACTACAGCGAGGTACCGGCCATCTTCCTCCACTGCCTCAACAAGCAATGCAAACACTCCTCCAAATGCATGCACTACTTGGTGACGGCCTATGTTCCGGACAACTACCCGGTAATCAGTACTGTAAATCCAAACTATTTTAGTTCTCACAAAGAATCCTGCCCGTACTTCATGGCGGATGAAAAGAAACGTTTCGCACTCGGCATCACCCACCTGTTGGATAATGTACCGCACAAAGAAGCCCTCGGCATCAAACGAGAACTGATGGCAGAGCTTAATCGGACTACCTACTACCGCTGTTACCGCAAGGAACGACTTCTTAAACCCAAAGAACAAGAATACATCCGTCAACTGTTTCTCAAAAGAGGAATAAAGGAAGAACCCGTATATGACGAGTACGTAGAACAATATGAATGGTAAACTTCTGTAAATAAGTCCGATGCCTTCCTCTCCCGGAAGGCTCTACTGAACCGGTATCGTTCCATTGCGAAGAAATATCCGTTTCACTGTATTGGCATTTTTGTTTCTTGGGTAAGGCACTCTTGTTTCTTAGGTGAGGCACTTTTGTTTCTCAGGGAAGAAACTTTTGTTCCTTAGGCAAGGCACTTTTGTTCCAACAGGAAGAAACGAAATGGCACAAATAGAGGTTCTGTGAAGTACCAGTATCTCCCTGACTAACAACAAGAAAGGGCGTAATCTTGCGACTACGCCCTTTCTCTTGTCAACTGAATAACGTTATTACTTCAATTCAAAAGGAACGATTCCTTTGATATCCGCTGCCGAAGCGGCGATAACAGCTTCAAACTTACCCGGTTCGGCTACCCAGGCATGTTGGGCATCGTCAAAGTAGCTCAAAGCTTCTTTATTTATGGTGAAGGTAATTTCTTTCTCTTCGCCCGGAGCCAGTTTCACTTTCTTGAAACCTTTCAACTCTTTGACAGGACGGGGCAGAGAGGATTTCTTATCACTGATATACAATTGCACGACTTCCTGTCCTTCGCGGTCACCGGTATTCTTCACGGTTACGGTAAAGCTGATCTGATCATCGGCAGACATCACTTTCTTATCAGCCACAGGTTTGCCATAAGCAAACGTTGTGTAAGACAGCCCATGTCCGAAGGGGAACAATGGTTTCACCTTCTTCTGCTTGTCCGCCCAACGATACCCCACAAAGATGCCTTCGTTGTATTTCATATCTACCACATCCTTACTTCTCTGACTGATATATTCGCCAACGCTATGAGCCGGAACATCTTCCAGACGGGCAGGGAAAGTGAAAGGCAGCTTGCCGGAAGGATTGGCATCCCCCATCAACACGGCAGCGATTGAGTTTCCGGCTTCCGATCCCAGGAACCAGGCTTGCAAAACAGAAGGGACTTCCGCAATCCAAGGCATAGCTACCGCATTGCCGGAAACATTGATGACTACAAGATTCTTGTTTGCCTTCGCCAAAGCTGAAATGACAGCATCCTGTCCGTACGGCAATTCCAAACCAGCACGGTCGGTATCTTCGCAATCCTGATTGTTACTCTTGTTCAGTCCACCGATAAAGATCACATAGTCGGCATCCGCAGCCACCTTTACGGCTTCGGCAATCAGCTCCTCAGGCGTACGGTCATCCTGTAGATTCTGACCGGTTACCACACCATTATATTCGCCACGGGCATCGCCTACGTATCCACGGGCATAAACAACTTCCGCCTTGTTTCCTACGCGGTTCTTGATGCCATCCAACGGAGAAAGTTCGCGCTGCACCTTCAGGGAGGAACTACCACCACCTACGGTCATCATTTTCACAGCATTCTCACCGATAACGGCAATCTTCTTCACTTTATTCAAGTCGATGGGCAATACGCCGCCTTTGTTTTGCAGCAGCACAATGCCTTCTTCACCAATGCGGCGGGCAGCCTCATAATGCTCGGGAGAAAGGATAGAACCGAAAGGACGGTTCACATCCATTGTAGTGCGGAATGCCAGGCGCAGGATGCGACGTACTTTTTCGTCCAGTTCCTTCGTACCTACTTTGCCCGATTTGATACGCTCCAGATAAGGCATAGCCAGATAATAGTTATCATAAGCGTTGCTGCTGCCATTGGCAAGACCATCCGTCCAGCTTCCGAACTCCATATCAAGACCGTTTGTAATAGCCTGATCGGTATCGTGCGTGCCGCCCCAGTCGGAAACGACCACACCGTCGAAGCCCCATTCGCCTCTCAGGATATCGTTCAGCAGATATTGGTTGTGGCAGGCATGCTGACCTTTATACAGGTTATAAGCTCCCATGATAGACCACGCTTTACCTTCCTGAACGGCCGCCTTGAAAGCGGGCAGATAGATTTCATACAGGGCACGGTCGTCTACTATGACATTGGTGGTGTGGCGGTTGATTTCCTGATTGTTCAACGCATAGTGCTTCACGCAGGCTGCCACTCCATTCTGTTGTACGCCCTGCACGTAAGGAACCACCATACGGGAAGCCAGGTACGGGTCTTCGCCCATGTACTCAAAGTTACGTCCGTTCAGCGGAGTACGATAAATATTAACACCGGGTCCCAGAAGAACGGTCTTGTTACGATAGCGTGCTTCTTCACCAATGCTTTTGCCATAAAGCATGGACATCTCGGGGTTCCATGTAGCCGCCAAACAGGTCAATGCCGGAAAAGCTACACAAGAGTCATTGGTCCATCCGGCCTGATTCCATTCATCCCAAAGAACTTCGGGACGGATTCCGTGAGGACCGTCCGTCATCCAAAATTCCGGAATACCCAGACGGGGCACACCCGGACTGCTGAATTTACTTTGTGCATGCAGCATGGCTACTTTTTCTTCCACGGTCAGCCTTTTCAACGCATCTTCTACTCTTACTTCCAAAGGTTTGCTCGCATCCAGATATACAGGTTTCTGTTGCGCAAAGAGCGGAAGAGCAACAGCGAATGCGAAACCGAATAATACTTTCTTCATATAAATAAGTGGATAATGGGGTTAGTAGCTAAGTTTGTTTCTTTCTGACGGGTTATGAATCAATTCACCACAGATTAACACAGATTCTCACAGAATTTTATTTCTCTGATTTTTAATTAATTAAACTCTGTGAGAATCTGTGTTAATCTGTGGTGAGCAAATTCATTACTAATACAATTATAAACCAAACTCAACTACTGACTCACATGATTAAATATTTAACAATAGCTTCTTACTTCATTCCCAACGATTTAATATACCCTTCCTGCACCACACAGTTTTTCAGCTTGCAAGCCTCGATGAAATCCATCATGGCTTTGCGAGCCATTGCCTGGTCGGGACGAGCATCACGAACTTCCTTATAAGATGCGCGGGGAGCCTCGGAGAAGTAAACGATATTCGCCCAATTCTCCGGAGGAGTAATACCGACGAAGCTGGAACCATCCATCTTCTTATATGGCCAGAAGGTATAGCCAATATTATTATCACGCATAGTCTGGCAGAATGCAGCTTGCCATTCATCCGTATTATGTCCTATTTCGCCCATATACATCGGCAGGTTCACTTTGTCACGGAAATCAATAATACTCTGGATAGCTTCTTTAGTAGGATCGCCTCCGTAGCGGTGGCAGGTGTACATTATCTTATCGTCGAACTTAGAATCCGTAAACGGCTTGAAGTTACCGTTCCATTGCGCACCGCCCAACAGGATAATATGGTTGGTGTCCACCTCGCGGATAGCGGCTACTCCCTTCTTATAGATATCTTCCAGCTTACCGTTCAGTTCTTCCATATTCGGGAAGTACGGAGCAATAGGTTCGTTGAAAAGCTCATAACCCAGAATCACCGGTTCATTTTTATAACGCTCCGCAATCTTGCGCCAGATGTCACAATACAACTGCTGGCTGGTTTCACTTTCAAACAACCAGGGATAGCCATAACTGTCGTCAATGTTATCTCCCGTTTGTCCGCCCGGAGCATCGTGCATATCAAGAATCAGATAAAGATCGGCTTCACGACACCATTCCACCACACTGTCCACCCGGGCGAAACCATCCTGATTGGCTGTCAGCCCCATAAAGTCCTCATCTGTGAACAACTTATAGTGAAACGGCAAACGGATTGTATTCGCACCTGTATTCTTGATGAACTGAACATCTTCACGGGTGATGTAATTGTCCTTAAACGCTTTCCAGAACTCAGCAGTAAAGTCGGGTCCCACCAACTGACAGAACATCTCGTTGATGAAACGGGGGGAATTCGTCTTACTGAACTTAAACATATATCCTTCCGGATTCAGCCAATTACCCAGATTGGTACCCATGATAAAGAGTTTCGTACCGTCGGGCTTTATCAGATCTTGCCCTTGAATTGTTACAAACGCGGCAGGTTCCTGTGCTTTTTCTGCCTTTTCACCGCAGCTCCCTAACATCAGAGAAGCTGCCAAGAGGGATGTACCCACTAAAATAGATTTCAACATGGTATTCTAAATATAAGATTATTTCTTCCAGCGATAGGATGCTACAGACTTGGCAGGCACCACACAATCCACACAGTTCTTTCCGTCCGTTACCGTCAGGCAAACTTCCTTCGTACCCTCATTCAACAGCACAAAAGCCACGGTTCCATCGGGATTTTCGAATGCAGAGTACATCAATCCCTTCTCTGCAACGCCTTTGCTTTCTATGCGGACAGCGCCCGGTTTCACTACGGTAGACAGATGTCCGATGATATAGTAATGGGAGTTGTAAGTCATTGTTTTATAGTCGTCACGACTGATATCCACGGCTCCGTAACAAGTCTTGCAGCCACCTTCACGCCAAGGTCCACGTTCATTGTCCAGCATCAGATTCCAGACTATGACACCTTTACACCAGTTGTTCACTGTGCCAAGGGCTACTTCACGCATATCTTCCATCAGGCGTTTCTCCAGGTTACGACCATCATTCCACATGCCGATAGAAGTTTCGGTGAAGATCAGTTCCTTGTCAGGGCGCTTCTGTTGGATATTGTTCAGTTCTTCGCGTCTGCCGCCATAATTGTGGTAAGCGGCTCCGGTCAGAAAAGCGGCGGCTACTTCATCATCATACATCTTAACGGGGTATTGTTGCTGATCGGCCATATTATCGTAGTTGTAGTTATGGTCGAAAGCATAAATCTTCGTATCCAGTCCGGCAGCCTTGAAAGCAGGGCCAAGAGCGTCACGCACAAAGGCCAGTTCTTCCTTCCAACCCATGAACAAAGATGCGGAATTTCCCCTATTCAACGGTTCATTCTGTGGAGTAACGGAATAAATATCAATACCTTCATTACGAAATGCCTCAATCCATTTCACGAAGTAAGTGGCATAATCCTGATAGTAATCCGGATTCAGTTGTCCGCTTGTCCAGGAATCGAAGGGTTTCTTTTCCTCCAGGTTATTCACCTTCATCCATTTGGGGCATGTCCACGGAGAGCCCAGTATCTTGATGGTGGGATTAATCGCCAGAATATCTTTTAAGATAGGTATCACGTATTCTCTCTCTTCCGTCTGTAAGGCAAAGTTTTCAATGCCCTTCGTATCGCAGCAGGTATATTCGCTCAGCGAGAAATCGGAACAGCCTATGGAAATGCGGATATAGCTGAAGCCTAGTCCGTCTTTATCCGAAAAAGTTTCGGTAAGAAACTCCGCACGGTCGGCAGGTGTCATTTGCATCAGATTGTAGCAGGTAGAACCGGTCACGGCAGCACCGAAACCGTCCATCTCCTGAAATTTCACCTTCGAATTCAGGGTGATTACGGATTCAAACGCAGGAGTTTTAGAGAGCTTCTGAGTAGTGTGATTAAAGCTTTGCTGACGGTCGGCAGTCGTGATGTACACATCTGCTTTCTTCTTTCCTGCCGCATTTTCGTCCAATGAAGCGGAAGTCTCGGCACAAGCTGTAATGGCAGCGAATAAACAGCATCCTAATAAAAGAGGTAGTTTCAAGTTCATGGTATGTTTTCCAAGGGTTAATTAATCTTCCCCAAAGGTAGGCAAGATAAAGACAGTATGCACCTCCGGTTTATCAAGATGTGGATAAGATGAAAGCATGCGGAATGATAACAGACTAAATAACAAGACTATAAGTTTGCGGTGAGAAAGTAAAAAAGTGGATGAACAGGAAAGAAATGGCGTATGTTTAGCGTATCCTCATAACGCACATTTCAAAGTCATCCCGCGAGACGCACGCCTTATTTTTCACTTTAGCGCGGTAATTATAGATTGTATTGACGGAATAACGAAGGAACTCGGCAATCTGCGAACTATCGTCAATACCCAGACGGATCAAAGCAAAAATACGCAATTCTGTATTCAGCAGTTCGCCCTTGCGGAGTATGATCCGTTCTTCAGGCTGCAACAACTGATTGAACTTTTCTACAAAGTCAGGGAAAAGATGGAGGAAGGCAGTATCGAAGTTCTCGTACAGTTCCTTCAGATCAGTGTCAAGCACATCTCTTGAACGCACCATCTTCAGCAGTTCTTCCGTTTGCCCGCCGGAAAGCTTTTTGTTGACCATGCGTCGGTAAGCATCCAGACGGTCGATATAGGTAGAACACAGTTTCAGGAAACGGCCGATATATTCCTCTTTTATATGATTGGACATCTGCAACTGTTCATTGGCCTGTTCCAGATGACTGCGGGCTATGGAAAGATGCTTCATCTGCCGATATATCCAGATGACAGCCATAATCAGTAACAGGGACAGGATACTGATCATCCAAAGATAAAAGCGCAGACGGTCGTTCTGCTTCTCCTGCAGAGCCTGATAGGTAAGATCTATGAGCGACAGAATACCTGCCGTCTGCAAGCTGCGGCTACGGGCATTGTAGTGGTTAGTTTCATCCCACGAGAAGCGAATGTAGCGGTAAGCACGTTCAATGTCTCCTTCTTCATAAAGCAGTTGCGCCAAGGTCCACAAGGAAGCATGATCGGTAATTGCCAGCCGGACATCTGTCAAAGCAGACAAAGCCAGATAATACTTTTCCTGCTGCCTGTCTCCCAAACTACGGTAAAGCTGGGAACGGTGGTAAGTGACCAACGCATATTCCGGGGTATCGGGACGTATGCCCGCCAAACGGCTATCATTCATCTTCAAAGCCTCCTCCAATTGACCGGAGCCGGCGGCTTTCATCTCTTTACGTTCCAGGTAGAGGGCGGAGGCAGGAGAAAGCACCTGCATCAGAGAGTCTCCATAAGCGACAGACAAACCGTAATAATGGCTGCGCCGGAAGGTATCCTGCGTATACGCCCCCAATTCATTGTATAAATGACGGTAACATTCATAATAATCGGGTAGCAAACGGGGAGAAAGCTTAGAGGGATTTATCTTTTCCAGATCTTCGGAAGCTTCTTTATACATACCTGCCGCTGACATCAGATGCGCCCTCCGGATACGGGTTTCATCTGCCGCATCCTGCTCACCGCGCTGTTGCGCCCAGCGCAGGTTACGGCTCAGATAGTAAAGGGCGGAGTCACAGATGTACGCTTTGTATTCCTGATACATTTCCGCATTCAACCGGAAGAATTCCGGGGTTTCTGAACCGGCCTGTACCAATTGCTGCCTCAACGCCTCAATACGGGCTTCACGCACTGCCACATATTCTTCGTGCTTACCGATGGCTACGTCCAGAGCATCAGTCCAGCCATCCATTGCAGGAACATCGGCCGGAGCCGACATTCCGTGAATGCCAACTAAAGCCAGACCTAGAAATATCAGCAGTTTTATCTTCATAGGGGACAAATATAAAAAATTTGTTTCCTATATTTGCAGCATTAACCCCCAAATGTATTCTATAATGAAAAACTTAACACCTCAACGAGTGGCGGCGGTCGATGTATTCCGTGCGCTTACTATGTTCTTAATGCTCTTTGTGAATGATATCCCCGGTCTGAAAAACATCCCCCACTGGCTTAAACATGCCGAAATGAACGAAGACATGCTGGGTTTTTCCGACACAATCTTTCCCGCATTCCTCTTCTGTATGGGTATGTCCGTTTCCTTTGCTATCCAGAACCGGTATCGAAAGGGAGACACTACCTTGCAAGTGATCGCTCATATTTTCTGGCGCACGGTGGCTCTGATTGCCATGGGACTGTTCTCACTCAACTCCGGCGGCATAGAGGGCGGCATCTCCCATCAATGGTTCTGCATACTGATGGTTATAGGTTTCTTTCTGGTCTGGGCGGTCTATCCCAAGGCCGAAGGTTCAAAAAAGTACCTATTCATCGCAATGAAGGTGCTCGGTGTGGCCCTGCTGGCATTCCTCGTATTATATAAAGACTTAAACGGAAAACCTTTCCATCAGGGTTGGTGGGGCATTCTGGGACTTATCGGTTGGACTTATGTCGTATGTGCCGGGATTTATCTGTTTACCCGCGAAAGTCTACGCAAGAATGTAATAGCATGGCTGGTAGTTATGCTGCTTGCAGTAATCAGTCATTCCAGTCTGATACCACAAGAATACGGTTTACGCGTCATACTGTTGCCTTTCATCCCCAGCGATTGGACGCTGCACGCATTCGGTATGTCGGGTGTACTCACTTCGTTGCTGATGCAGAAATATGCTGACCGGGAACATCCGCGTAAGTTTATCACAATTCTTTGTGTATTGGGTGTTGTCATGCTTATTGCTGCACTCTGCTCGCATCCTCACTGGATTATTTCCAAGATACAGGCTACCCCGAGTTGGTTGTTTTATTGCCTGGCTGCATTCTTCCCGCTGTTCGGCTTGTTCTATTGGCTGACGGATGTGAAAGGCAAAACGCCCTGGTTCGATATTATCAAACCTGCCGGAACAGCTACACTGACATGCTATATCCTTCCTTACGTATGGTATGCTGTGCAGCAATTGCTGGGTTTGCATTATCCAGAGCTATTGAACGCCGGTGCTCCGGGCTTATTAAGATCGCTTATATTCTCCCTCATCATTGTCCAATTGACCGGACTGTTGGTGAAGGTTAAGATAAAACTGAAAGTATAAAGGATTTCAGGTGCGGATTACGCGGACTATACGGATTCTCAAAGAATCGGAAAGGAATAATTTCCGTGTAATTCACGTAATCCGCGCCTAAAAGAAAAACAAAAAGGATTATGTTGAAAATAGAAACCCCAAACAACGAAGACAAAGTACTGCTACATTCCTGTTGCGCACCTTGCTCTTCTGCTATTATCGAATGTCTGCTCGCCAACAACATTCGTCCCACCGTATTTTATTATAACCCCAACATCTATCCTCAGGCAGAATACGATATCCGAAAAGCCGAAGCTATCCGTTATGTAAAAGCCCTCGGACTTGATTTCATCGATGGAGATTACGATTATCAGCTTTGGCGCAGTTCCATGTCAGGGATGGAAGATGAGCCTGAACGTGGGGGGCGTTGTTTGCAATGTTTTACTCTTCGCCTGTCGGAAACAGCCCGCTATGCCGCAGAGCATGGTTTCACGCTATTCACCACTACCCTCGCCTCTTCCCGTTGGAAAAGTCTCGACCAGATTAATCTGGCAGGTCGTCGCGCTGCCGCTCTCTATCCCGGTACCATCTTCTGGGAGCAAAACTGGCGGAAAGGAGGATTACAGGATCGCCGAAATCAACTTCTTAAAGAGCATGACTTCTACAATCAACAATATTGCGGTTGCGAGTTCAGTATGCGGAGGCTTGAAAAGAAAGAATAAAAACATCCGATCACAACTTATATTTCTCCATCAGTGACTTCACTGCATCTTTTTTAAAGTGATACTGAAAGAGCACGGGATTATCATCCTCAGATAAGGAATCGGCCAACTCTGATAAAGCCTTACTTCCCGCTGAATCCTCCTTCTTTTCACAAAAGAATTCTGCAGATAGATAACCTACGTGCTCGTCGGAACTCCCTCCCGTCAAAAGTGAGGAATAGAGGTTTAAGTCCGAATTATAGGTAGTGGAAATCAAGATTCCCTTTTCTCCATCCCAGACCAACGTTTTTCTGTTATCAATCAATGCAAACAAATAATCGGAAGAAGCCTCTAAAGCGGTTATGCCCGTGCCTATATTCCGCTGATTCATAATCTTTAGCAGTTCAAAAAAGTCCAGATCTTTGTGCTCATCCAGGAAAGCCTCATCAGGAATGGTAGCGGAGGTATCGACATGATAAACCGGGAAAGTCTTGCCATTCTCATATTGATAAAGTTCATTAGAAAACACAGATGCCAAGAAATACTTATTGTTGAAGGTCACCATTGGAAAGTACAAGAAAGGGTAAAAAGCATCTTTAGTTGTCAACGCCTTTGCATCCATTATCCTTTCCGAAACTAATGTATCTCCTTTCTCTCTGAAGACGCGATACTCACTATCCACATGAAAAAGATCATTAGGCAAAGGATAAAATGCTAAAAGTTCTCCTCCATCACACAACATTGCCGACTCTATATTGGCATCTTTATCCCCAAGGTAGCTCATAGATATGTAAGTGCCATCATACGCATATCGTAATATTCGCTTTTGTACATTGTTGATAATGCAGACTTGCTTATTCTTACGGTCCAAATAGAAATTATCCATATAGAGATATTCCCCGGGGGCATTTCCTTTATGACCGATTTCATTCAGGAAACGTCCGTCTTTACCAAAGACAAATAGCCCTTTAGCATCTTCGACAAAATAAAAATCACCATCCCTCTTAGTCCTTTGGAGTTCGCCCAGCAAGCACTTCTCCGAAGTTTCTAAAGGAATATAACTAATGCTGTCCACTATATCGTATATATCCAATTCAATAGGGCGGTCTTTATTTATTATATTGATTGCCTCTAAACCATTTAGCGATGGTTGCTGGCGGCAGGATGACATAAGAATTATAACTGCCACTATTAGACTATATGATAATCTATTCATGTTCATTTCCAATTATTCTATAAGTCAACGGTGGTGTATAACTCACCCGTCATTTATATTTGTCCTTATAGAGAATATCATGGTCTGCCTTTATAGCCTTTTCCTTATCATACTCCCAATTCTCCCCCTTATACCATATCCTCTTGCACAATAATCCTATATATTCCTCTTCATGCTGTTTCCCTGCTTCCGTAAAGAAAAGTTTTAAAACTAAAGTAGGCCTATCCTTTTTGTATAAGCATATACTGGTACAATAATTGTATTTCTCTCTATAAGTTTTCTTAACAGGCAATTGGGCTATAAAAACCGTGTCTGCATTAAAGCAACGGTGAACATACTCACCAGCCCTTATTTCTGCATATTTATCAAAATCAACTTTTGTATCTTTCAATAACAAACCATCTTTATCCACCAATCCTAATGCCGCAGTTATTTCACTTGTCAGCAGATTTCGAGGAGAGAGTTTAACAGCCAACAGACTTACCACAGGATACATAATAATGCAATCATTATCCTTGGACTGTAGGACAGGGCTATATATGAGCCCTATTCTCTGACGCCCTTCTCCAGGTCCCCAAGGCTCAGAAATATTCAGATCAACAAAACCTTTCGGTTTCTTATAAACAATATCAAAAACTTCTGCAACATATTGTTTTGAAGCTTTGAATGAGATAGGCTGCGCGAAAGCATTCATAGCAACCATCAGGAAGAAAGGCAAAAATGAGGGCTTCGGGTAAGCCATACGAACCAGTATTAGTTTCATATTAAAAAGGTTTTAATTTATTTTATTTCTATGTACAAAAAAAGGGCTTCTCTATCGATTTCAGGTAATAAATTCAGGTCAAATAGAGGGTACAAATGATTCACTTCATTATAAATGCCCATCATGCATACTTCTTTCCAATATCATACCGAACCATAATTATGCTCCAGCCATTATTTTACGCCACAAACTTGATATAAATAGCGAAGTTGAGTAATAGGCTGTACAAATGAATACCCATTTTGGTCATCAAACCCTATAAAATAGCCATTATTTACGCCTTGTAAGGTAAAAGCGTGAGCCCCACCATCAGAGGTGCCCATGACTGCTATTATATCATCGTAATATAAATTTGTATTAACTGGAACCATTATTTCTCCCCCATAAAAATAATGATCTAAAACAGTTTTAAACGCATAATCCGGTACTCCATCATACCCATATTGACTTTCAATCCAAGCAGAAACATCCCCAAGACTAACACTTCTTCCACGTTTATTAAGCATTGACACAACTGCACATGCAACACAGTCTGAACGCCTATTGCTACTCCCTCCCTCTTCATAAGATCTAGTTCTCGGTAGCGATAAAACAATTTCAGAATTTTCAATCATTGCATTTGATTTTTCCAATGCTTTTTTAAAATAGAGAAACAAATCTTCTGAAATATGAACTTCCGCTCCTGAAATTTGTCGCATATAAAAACAATCATTTTTAATCTCTATTTCAAGCCTCTGAAAAGCAGTTCTCAAAATCTTCATTTCATTTTTTGATAAAGCTGAATAGTCTGGATTTTCACCTAAAGATAAAAATGACGAATTGTCGTTCCTATCTAACTCATCTTGTTGACATCCTATAAATGGGAAAAGGGAAAACAAAATTAGAAGAGTTACTATATATACTGTCTCTTATACACATCTGACGCTGCCGACGACTTAATAGGTG
>ENA-UAPJ01000488-UAPJ01000488.1-human-gut-metagenome-genome-assembly--contig:-NODE-488-length-17428-cov-4.716572_pt1 | contig 17428 bp, 20 predicted proteins | sample MGYA00243479_ERZ654575 | MGnify/ENA primary metagenome ERZ654575 (study PRJEB26926, sample SAMN06164839) | human gut metagenome | biome: ENVO:00009003; feature: ENVO:2100002; material: ENVO:00002003... | reverse complement strand
CTACACCTATTAAGTCGTCGGCAGCGTCAGATGTGTATAAGAGACAGGTTCTCTGACGCTGAATCTGCTTACACCATGAGCATGAAGTATTACGAGGAGCAACAGGAGAAAGCCGCTGAACTGGCTAAGAAGACCACTCCAGATGATTCCGGGGACGATGATAATGACCCGGACAATAACGATATTTAAGCGGTAAGCCGCTGTGAATATAGGCAGAGAAGCCTTAAATCGCAATAGTCAGAGAAGACTTAAACCGCAAACATTGTCACAGAAGACATTAAAAGACAGGAGGATTTCAACATGGCAAAAATTGACATTAGCAAGATTGACGGCTATGCCGACATGACCCCGGAACAGAAAATTGCCGCTCTTGAAGCGTTCGAGACAGAAGACCCCGATTACAGCGGATATGTAAAGAAGGATATTTTCGATAAGACAGCTTCCGAGCTTGCGGCTAAGAAGAAGGAGCTGAATGAAAAGCTCACCGAGGACGAGCAGAAAAAGCAGAAGGAACAGGAGGAACGTGAGGAGTTACAGTCCAAGTACGACAAACTGCTCCGTGAAAGCGAAGTTTCCAAGTTCAAGGCAAAGTTGCTCGGCATGGGTTACGAGGAGAAGCTGGCTGACGCTACCGCAGAAGCAATGGCTGATGGTGATACCGAGAAGGTCTTCGCCAATCAGAAGAAACATCTTGAGAATGTCGAGAAGAAGGTTCGTGCGGAAGCCCTTAAAGATACACCGAAACCGACCCCGGACGGAGATTCCAAGACAATGACCCTTGAGAAGCTCCGCAAAATGTCTCCACAGGAGCGTTATGACTATTCTGTGAAGAATCCCGAGGACTATAAAGCCCTCTACACCAATAACGATACAGGAGGTAATGAGTAATGGCTCATAAGATTTATGACAATTTCTATCTCTCCAACGAGGTAGAAGACCAGTTCAATTCCCACCTCGATTTACAGCAGTTCTGTACTGTTGATAACTCTCTCGTGGGTACTGCTGGCATGAAGCGTAAGATTAACGTCTACAAGGCTACCGCTGGTACGGAGAAGCTGAAAATGGGCGAAGGTAACACCAAGAGCATTGAGGTTTTTTTCACCCCGGAGGAGTACGAGATTCAGCTCGCACAGAACAAGTTCCAGTATTATGACGAACAGGAAATGACTGACCCTATGCTCGTTCCTGTCGGCACTCGTCACATGGGTACTGATATGTTCAATACCGTAAACGGCGATGTGTACGGCGAGTTCAAGAAGGCTACTATGGTCGTTCCTACTGCAAAGATTGACTTCGCCGCATTTGTGGACGCTGTTGCCAATCTGAACATCGAAAGCACTGACAATCAGCCGGAGAAGGTTGCTCCGCAGACTTTCGCTTTCGTACACCCGGGCGATACTGCCGAGCTTCGTAAGAACCTCGCAGAAGACCTCAAGTATGTGGAAGCGTTCGCTCGTGCTGGCTACATCGGTACTGTTGGCGGCGTGAACATCTACACCAAGAAGGACGCTACGAAGGGTACTATCGTGGTTGCTACTCGACAGGCAGTTACCATCTTCAATAAGAAGGGTGTCGAGGTTGAGACTGACCGTAACGGCGATATTCGTCAGAACACTATTTGGTCTCGTAAGTATTACCTTGCGGCTCTGACTGACGCTACCAAGGCAGTCAAGATTCTCAAGGGTACTGCTACTGCCACTGCGGACACTATGGTTTCCGAGGGCAAGGTTTACTACGCTAAGACCGACAACGGCTACATCGTTGGTAAGCCTAAGACCAACCCGAAGACCGAAGGTTTCTACGAGATTGCCTAAGTAAAGGAGGTGGACAACATGACCGAGGAAGAAAAGCTGATTGCTCTCAAAGCGATGGTCGGTGGTTCGGACAGTGACGAAGTGCTGTCCACCTATCTCAAACTGGCTGGTCGTAAAATCATCAATCGAGCATATCCGTATGATTCCAGCGTAACGGAAGTTCCGGCACAGTATGACACTCTCCAATGCGAGATTGCCGCTTATATGCTGAACAAGCGTGGTGCGGAGGGTCAGACCTCTCATTCCGAGAACGGTATCTCCCGAAGCTATGAAAATGCTGATATTCCTTCCTCAATGCTCAAGGTGGTTACTCCTCATGTGGGGGTGATTAAATGAGAATGATGGAACGAAACAAGAGCAAATTCTTCTACGCTCTGTACAAAGAGAAAGTCCCTAAGACGGACGAATACGGAAATGTTACAGGGGAGTATGAAATCATTCGAGACAACCCGGTAGAGTTCTCCGCTAATATCTCTGCCGCCAAGGGTGAAACAAGCACCCGACAGTTTGGAGAAAGCGAGAGCTATGACAAGGTAATTGTCATGGGGACGGACGCTCCCCCTATTGACGAGTACACAGTGCTATGGGTCGATAAAACGCCACAGGTTGATGAAACCGGGGCTTTGGTTACGAACGATGATGGTGAGGTCATTACTCCTCACGATTATATCGTCAAGAAGGTAGCCAAGAGCTTGAACAGCGTATCGGTTGCGATAAGCAAGGTGACTGTCAGTGGGTAGAAAAGTTATCTCATTCGGATTGTCAACGAGTGAAATCAACCGAGCTATGAAAGAGCTGGCTGATTACAAACAAGAAATCCTTAGAAAAACAGAACTCCTCCGAGAGAAAGTAGCCGAGCGGCTGGCTGATGAAGCGAAAAGCGGATTCAGCGGTGCAATCGTTGACGAGCTTATTCTCAAAGGAGGGCAAACTTCTCCACGATACGCACAAGTCGATGTGTCGGTTGACAATCGAGGGTCGGTTACTGTCGTTGTCGCAAGTGGTGAAGACGCTGTGTGGGTTGAGTTTGGTGCTGGTGTCTATCATAATGGCTCTCCCGGTTCGTCCCCTCACCCTCACGGTGCGGAACTGGGAATGACAATCGGTGGATTCGGTAAGGGTAACGGCAAGAAAGAAGTTTGGGGATTCTACGAAAATGGCGAATTGAAGCTGTCTCGTGGTACTCCGGCTCGTATGCCGATGGCTCTTGCAATCACCACCGTTTGCAATGATATTCAGTCTATCGCAAAGGAGGTGTTCGGGTGATTGACATTGAGACAGAGGTATTCAGTATCGTGTCCGCAGAGGTGCGAAAGAAATACCCGAAAATCTATATGACTGGCGAATATGTCAAGTCTCCACCTTCCTTCCCTTGTGTCTCTCTCATTGAGACAGACAATCAAGTTTATCGAAACACTCGAGATTCCGGGTGTATCGAAAACCACGCACAGGTGCTTTACGAGGTCAATGTCTACTCTAACAAAACGAGTGGTAAGAAGACTGAATGTAAAGCAATCATCGCTCTCATTGATTCCAAGATGGAAGCACTCGGTTTCACACGAACCCTTATGAACCCTGTTCCCAACGAGGAAGACGCAACGGTTTACAGAATGGTGGCTCGATACAGGGCTATCGTCTCTAAAAACAAAACTATTTATAGGAGGTAAACAAGCATGGCTATTAGCACTTACAAGATTTTTCTCATGCAGAAGAACACTTCCGCATGGGAGAAGCTGATTGACATTAAGGAGTTTCCCGACCTCGGCGGTGCGCCGGAAATGCTGGAAACTACTACTCTGTCTGACAAAATGCAGACTTACATTCCGGGTATTCAGTCCCTCGATTCTCTTGAGTTCACTGCGAACTATACTCTCGAGGAGTACAAGAAGCTGAAAGCACTGGAAGGTACAGAGAAGGAGTTCGCCGTTTGGTTCGGTGGTACGGAAGCTGGCGATACCGTCACTCCTACTGGTGACAGCGGTAAGTTCAAGTTCAAAGGCTCTCTGTCTGTTTATGCTAACGGCGGCGGCACGAATGAGGTTGTCGAAATGACTATCACTATCGCTCCGTCCACTGTTATCAGCATGGACGCAGAGTAAGGAAAAATAAGGAGGATAAATCATCATGGCAAAGCAGTTGAAATTCACTTTCAAGGATAAAGAATATGTCCTTGAGTTCACTCGCAGAACGGTTACGGAAATGGAGAAGAAGGGCTTCGTTGCGGCAGAGGTCGAGAACAAGCCTATGTCTACTCTCCCGGCACTGTTTGAAGGTGCGTTCCTCGCACATCATCGTTTCGAGAAGAAGGAAGTTATCAACGAAATCTTCTCCCACATGACGAACAAGGAGGAGCTTATCGGTAAGCTGGCAGAAATGTACAACGAGCCGATTATGGCACTGGTCGAAGAACCCGAGGAATCCGAGGGAAACGTAAGCTGGACAGCGAGTTGGTAAGTGATTCGCTGTTGACAGATGAATCCGCTAACAAGGGGAGCGAGCGTGAGAATCGCTCTGCTCCCCCTTCTTATTCGGAGATTTTTCTCGCAAAGTTCCCCTATTACTTATCAATAGGCATGACGGAAGAACAATACTGGGATAGAGATTCCACTCTCGTGAAGTCCTACCGCAAAGCGGAGGAGCTTCGCAAAGAGAGGGTCAATCAAGAAATGTGGTTACAGGGTATGTACATCTATGACGCCATTTCTCGTCTGTCTCCGATTCTTCGTGCTTTCGCCAAAAAGGGAACGAAAGCCCAACCTTATGTCGAGGAAGCATATCCCATCAATAAAAAGACGGTGGAGGAAGCAGAACTCAAGAAGGAAAAGGCTAAGTCTGAAAAGGGTCTGCGCTATATGCAAGCGTATATGGTACAGGCAAATAAGCAGTTACAAGAAAGGAAGTGAGTTTTATGCCTACTACAATCGAACAACTCGAATTGGAAGTTCAGTCGAGTTCCACCTCGGCTGTCGCTGGTATAGACGCTCTTTCCGCTTCTTTGTCCAAACTCAAAAATGCAGTTAGGGGCGGTGTCGGATTAACAAGCGTTGCAAATCAAGTACGCAATCTCGATACCGCCCTTAAAAGCATAGATAGTTCCGGGGCAGACAAGATTGACAAGCTCGCTTCCAGTTTGGAAAAACTGAAAGGTCTCGGCAGTCTCAAGATTTCGTCTTCCATCGGAAATCAGCTTCAAAATATTGGCAGTGCCGCCGCTTCCCTCACTGGTGTAGATTTCAGTGCCATGGAGAAGCTGGGGACAGCACTTCAACCGTTGAACAATCTGAACGCTTCCGGGCTAAAGTCCACTATCAATGCGCTCAATAAGTTACCGAAGCTGGCAGACACCCTCGACAACATGGATATGACTAAGTTCACCAGTCAGATTCAGCAGTTGTCTACGGCTCTTGCTCCGCTGACAAATCAGCTCAATGCTGTAACTGCGGCGTTCAATCGTCTTCCTACGAACATTCAGAGAGCTATTACCGTCACGAACAGAATCTCGCAAGAGAACAATAAGGCGGCAAATAGTTACATGAATCTGTATGCCAAAATCAAAATGGCTATGGGTGTTGTGCGTACTGGTGCGAGAGTAATCGCTTCGTGGATAACACAGTCCAACCAGTACATTGAGGATTTGAACCTGTTTACCGCTTCTATGGGTAAATACGCAGAGGAAGCACAGAACTACGCAGAAGCAGTCAGCGAAGCTCTCGGTATCGACCCGGGCGAGTTCATGCGAAATCAAGGTGTGTTCAACACCATCATTAGCGGTTTCGGCGTGGCGAGCGATAAAGCGTACCTCATGTCCAAGAACCTCACACAGCTCGGCTACGACATTTCTTCGTTCTTCAATATTTCGTTTGAGGACGCAATGCAGAAGTTACAGTCGGGTATCTCGGGTGAACTTGAGCCGCTTCGTAGACTGGGTTACGACCTGTCTGTTGCAAGACTGCAAGAGGAAGCTCTTGCTCTCGGTATCGAGAAAAAGGTCTCTGCTATGACACAGGCTGAAAAGTCGCAGTTGCGTTACTACGCAATTATGACACAGGTAACTACCGCTCAAGGTGATATGGCTCGTACTCTGAACGCTCCGGCGAACCAGCTTCGTGTTTTACAGGCACAGGTTACGCAGTGTGCAAGAGCTTTGGGTAATATCTTTATCCCGGCTCTGAACGCAGTATTACCGTATGCAATCGCTTTGGCGAAGATTGTCCGTATGCTGGCAAACTCTATCGCAAGTCTGTTCGGATTCAAACTCCCGGAGGTAGATTATTCCGGCATTTCTGCTGGTGCTTCTGCGGTTGGCGATTTGGCTGACAATGCCGGGGACGCTTCCGATGGATTGGGTAAAGCCGGGAAAGCGGCTAAGAAGCTGAAAAATGCTCTGCTCGGTATTGACGAGCTGAACGTCCTGTCTAAAGACGATAGTTCCAGCGGAAGCGGTAGTGGCTCGGGTGCTGGTATCGGTGGTGGGGATTTAGGCATTGACCTTCCTACCTACGATTTCCTCGGTGACGCAATCACTTCCAAGGTTGACGAAATCGTTCAGATGATTAAGGACGCTATGTGGGAAATCACGGCTGTTATCAGCGGATTCTTACTGGCAATCGGTACTATCCTTGTTGTCACAGGTGCAAACATTCCTCTCGGTCTCGGTCTCATGGCTGTTGGTGCTGTCGGTTTGGCGGCTTCGGTAATGGCGAACTGGAACGGAATGTCGGAACGGTTGGCGAAGGTACTTACCCTCGTTACCGGGGTACTGGGCGGCTTCCTGTTGGCTATCGGTGCTTTCCTTGTATTTTCGGGTGTCAATGTACCGCTCGGTGCTGGTCTCATGGTGGCTGGTGCGGCGGCTCTCGGTACTGCGGCTGTAATTAACTGGAAGTTCCTCAACGGAGACCTGTCGAACGCTCTGTCCATTCTCACGGCAATCGTGAGCGGTGCGTTGCTGGCTATGGGTGCATTGTTCGCCTTTACTGGCGTTGATGTTCCTCTCGGTATCGCATTGATGGCGGCTGGTGCTGTCGGCATGGTTACAGCAATCGGTCTTAACTGGGATTCGATGTCTGACCCTCTCCGTAGGACAATCGGTATGCTCGAAACCATTGTTGGAGGTGCATTACTGACATTCGGTGCAATTCTAGCTCTGACTGGTGTAAACGTTCCTCTCGGTGTTGCGATGATTGCCGCTGGTGCTGTTTCTGTCGCTTCGGCAGTAGCTTTGAACTGGAACTCCTTAACAGGTGATGTTCAAGAATCCGTACTAAGCATTGTGGCTATCGTGAGCGGTGCTTTAATCGGTGTCGGTGCAATCCTCGCTCTGACAGGAGTTGCAACCGGGCTGGGTATTGCGATGATTGCCGCTGGTGCTGTCGGTCTTGCCGCAACGGTCGGTTTGAATTGGAATAGTATGCCGGACAATATCAGAAAGGTTACTACGAAGATTCTTCTCATTGCTGGGGCGGCTTCCATTGCCATAGGTATGATTCTCGCTTTCACAGGAGTTGCAACTCCTCTCGGCGTAGGTCTTATCCTCGCTGGGGCGGCGGCTCTCGGTACGGCTGTGGCTCTTAACTGGGACACTTTGACAAACAAGCTAAAGGGCGTAACTACTAAAATACTTGCTATCGCTGGGGCGGCGGCTCTTGCAATCGGTATTATCCTGTGCTTCACCGGGGTTGGTATTCCTCTCGGTGTTGGATTGATATTATCGGGTGCGGCGGCTCTCGGTACAGCAGTAGCTATTAACTGGGAAACCATCAAAGAAAAAATCAAGGGAGTTTTCACCAAGATTAAATCAATGGCTGGTTCTCTCGGCAAACTTGCTATCGGTCTCATGTTGTGTCTGACAGGTGTTGGTATTCCTCTCGGTCTTGCTCTCATTGCCGATGGAGTTAAAGACTTCGCTACTGGAAAACCTGTTAGCTGGGGTTCGATGGTGAGCGGAATTAAGGAAGCTCTCGGAAATATATCTGACGAGTGGACTAAATTCAAAAAGAAGGTTAAGAACAGCAAGCCTGTTCAATTCCTTGCCGAAGTAAAAAACAATGCTTCGGAATGGTGGGACAACGTGAAGGAGTGGTGGTCTGACAAGACGAAAGACGGTCTCTCTCTTGAAACTGGCGTAAAGCTCGTGAAAGATGGCTGGTCTTCTGTGAAGAACTGGATTGGTAACATTCCGGCTGTGAAACAGGGTGTCGGGCTTCTGAAATCCGGCTGGTCTACCGTGAAAAACTGGATAGGCAACATTCCTACCGTAGACCAAGCTGTCGCACTCGCAAAGAGCGGCTGGCAGACGGTCAAGGGTTGGATTGGCAATATCCCGGGAGTATCGCAAGCAGTAAGTCTTGTGAAGTCCGGCTGGAACTCCGTAAGAGAGTGGGTCGGCAATATCCCGGTTGTCAGTCAAGGAATCTCGTTGCTGAAATCCGGCTGGACAACGGTTAAGAACTGGGTCGGTAATATCCCTACTCTGTCCCAAGCAATCAATCTCATTAAGAGCGGTTGGCAGACAGTAAAGGGCTGGATTGGTAACATTCCTACTCTGTCCCAAGCAATCAGCCTTATCAAGAGTGGTTGGACTACGGTTAAGAATTGGATTGGAAATATCCCGGTTCTTTCTCAAGGTATCAGCTTACTCAAGTCGGGTTGGACTACGGTTAAAAACTGGATTGGTAACATTCCTACGCTTTCGCAAGGAATCTCGTTGCTGAAATCCGGCTGGTCTACCGTAAAGAACTGGATTGGTAGTCTTCCTGTTATCGCTCAAGGTATTTCGCTTTTCAAGTCCGGGTGGACAACGATTAAGAACTGGATTGGTAGCCACACCGTAGGTGTCGGTATCTCTCTATGGAAAAACGGTTGGAGTTCTATCTCGAGCTTCGTTGGTACTTCGGTATCTGTCGGTATCTCGCTTTTCAAATCCGGCTGGACTTCTATTAAGAAGTTCTTCGGACTGGCGAACGGCGGTATCGTTGGTGCAAACGGCGGCGTGAAGATGTTCGCTTCCGGCGGTATCATCACTCCGAATATGTGGAAAGCAATGCCGAAATATGCTGGCGGCACGAACCGAGCGCATGGCTCTATGTTCGTTGCTGGTGAGAGCGGTGCAGAGTTGGTAGGTCATGTAAATGGCACTACCGAGGTGCTGAACCGATTCCAGCTTGCTTCTGTCATGCACAGCTCCATCGTAAGCGGTATGGCACAGTTCTCCGGGTACTGGCAGTCCATGTCTCGAGACATTGTGACTTGTGCGAACGGTATTATCAATGCCGTTGTCGTAAGTACCGCCGGAATCAACGAAAACCTCGTGCTGGCTTCGGCAAGCGGTTATGACCCTTATAACTCGCTGGCACAGACGGTGTACGAAGATTCCAAGAAATCCTATGACGGTGCATATTCCGATGATTCGTGGTCTCGCAATATGCGTGAGTTCTACCACGAGTATGTCGAACCTACTCTCAAGGAAATCGCTACCGATACCAAGAGACAGGCAGACAAGAAGGAACAGACCATCGTAAAGGTCGGCAACCGTACAATCAATGACGCTGTTACCACGCAGAAGGAAGCGAACGGTTTCAGCTTTACCGAGTAAAGGAGGTGTGTAGCGATGGCATATTTAGCGATAAATGGTTATGAGCTACCACCTTGTAAACGAGGTGTGAGCGTGGTCGTAACCACCGTGGTTGACAGCGGACGAGACGCTAACGGTGCTGTTGTAGGTCAAAGAGTTGGGCGAGACCAGTACAAGATAGATGGGCTTGAGTGGGCGTGGCTCACTGCGGCTCAATGGGAACGGATTCTCTCTATCTTGAGCAATTTCTTCGTCTATGTCGAATTTAATGACCCTGTAACAAATAAACGCAAAACCGTAAGAATGTACTGCGGAGACCGTACAGGAGAACCCTACTGGGTGACAGAAGACGGTACTCCAACGCATTATCGGAATTGCAAGGTAAATCTTATCGACACTGGCGAGTAAAGGAGGGGTTTTATGCAGAAAGTATCGAAAGCATACAAAGAAAGCATGAAGTCCTCTCTCCGTGAGAGAGCATACATTATGATTTCTTTCGGACTTGTGAACCAAGAAGCACAGGCGAAAGCTACGGTCGATAATGGCAGTTATGCCTACTACTCGAACAAGGACAATATCTTCGGAGAGCATATTGACGATACGGTCTATGCCACTCTCGAGGAGGAGTTCACGAAAGTAGATGGCTCTATGTTCTTTCTCCCTCGGGCTACCGAGGGAGGGAGATACTATGATACCGGGATTGTCTCGGACAAGCTGGTTTCCGAAGCTCGATGTGAAGTGGTTATCAGCTTGAACACAATCGCAACGGATTTCAAGGGTCTCACGATTAACTTCGGTGAGAACTACCCGGTCGATTTCGATATTGTCGGAAGTACCGGGCAGACCATTGAGTTTAGAGGGAATACAAAATCAAAGTGGAGTACCGAGGAAGTATTGGAAAATACAACCTATATCAAGCTGGTGTTCTACAAGATGAAGAACCCTCAAAGCCGTTTGCGTATCTACTCTATCATGTTCGGTTACGGACTTGTGTATTACAACGATTCTGTTATGAGTTCTGCTCTTGACAGTTACGTTTCCCCTATCGGGGCTGATGTTCCGCAGTTCGATTTTTCGGTAACGCTGAAAAACTACGACCACTACTTCAATGTGGATAACCCGAACTCGGCTATCAACTACCTCGAGACAGGACAGGAAATGGATATTATGTACGGTTATCAGACCCCAGGTTCTGACACTATCGAGTGGATTCAAGGAAACCACCTGTGGTGTTCCGAATGGGAAAGTGACGATAACACAGCTACAATCCGTTGCCAAGACATTTTCCGCAACATGGACGGCGAGTATGTGAAGGGTCTGTATAGTGCCGCTGGTAAAAGCTACTACGCACTGGCAGAGGAGATTTTGAAGGACGCTGGGATTTCCGAGTATTATATCGACTCACGTTTGAAGAAGCTCTACTCTAACAACCCGATTCCGAGAGTGAAATACAAAGAAGCATTGCAGATTATCGCAAATGCCTGTCGATGTGTTCTCACCCAGTCTCGAGACGGCAAGGTTCAAATCAAGTCGAATTTCATGCCGAGTGCTTCCATCGCAACCAACGGCGAGGAGACCTACTCCAATGCCGCAAACGTGCTTACAGACACACCGAAGGTCGAATATGCAACCCTCGCCGGGAATTATACCCCTACCGATGGGACGATGTTCTTCCTTCCGAGAAACGGCAAGGCGGCTCTGACAACCGGGTATGTCTCGAAGGAAATCTCCGGGGCAAACGGAACATTCACAAAGAATCCTGTCGTTACTATCACGATGGAAGCGATTCGAGCTTATTACGGTTTGAAGCTGGTCTTCGGTACAGCTCTCCCGGCGGCGTTCACAATCAGAACGTACAAGGGTGGCGAGCCTGTAAATGAATACCCGGTTGAAAAAGACGAAATCAACACTACTTCGATTATTCTTCGTGATTTCGATGATTTCGATGTGATGAAGATTGAGTTCACTAAAACCGCAGAACCGTACAACCGTATCGTGCTGAATTATTTCAGTTTGAGCGATGTTGTGGATTTCACCATGAATCGCCGGGACATGACCTCCTCCCCGAAAGCTATCAAACAGGAGCTTATCAAAGAGGTTATCGTCCCATGTTACACCTACCAAGAGAATAATCGAGAAGAAAACCTTGTCTACGAGGACATAGATGTAGTCGCTGGTGAGGTCGAGACTTATTACATTCAAGACCCTTCCTATGGCTATAAGGTGAAGCTCGATGAAGTCGAAGGTAAGGCAACCGTAGTGGCATGGAGTAACTACTTCGTTACCATCAAATTCAATGTCACTGGCTCGTTTAAGCTCGAGGTACAGGGTTATCGGTACAAAATCGTTGAGAAGTACGCTACGGTGTCTCTCAATGCTCGTGGTAAGACAGTCAAGTGGAAGAATCCTCTGATAAGTAATACCACAATGGCGAATGAGCTTGCCGCATGGTTGGCTGATTACTACACAGCCGGAATCGAGTACGAATACGATACTCGAGGAAATCCCGAGCTGGACGCTACCGACATTGTGTACCAAGAAAACGAGTTCCGCGATGGTATGAGGGTAAATATCTATCGTCACACTGTCAATTTCAAGCAAGCATTTTCGGGTCGAGTAACCGCCCGAAGGATTGGAGGTTAAAATGTCGTGGTCTACACCGAAAACCGATTGGAACGGTGAGACTGTCGATGGTGTTTACACCGGGGACAGATTCAACGCCGTAGACTTCAATCGAATTAAGAACAACCTCGAATACCTCCGTGAGTTGGCTATCAAGATGTATGACGAGTTCGCTATTCAGTCTGTCGGAAGCGATAAGACCGTAAAGGACTACTTCTATGCTGATGAAATCAATGCACTGGAAGCGAACCTCGTTACCATCAATACCCACAGTCTCAAGAGGTCTTACGGCACTGCTCCTACCTATGCCGCCAATGGTAATACGATGGATTTCAAAGAACTCAATCGTTTGGAGGGAGCAATCCTTGACCTTTATGACAGGCTCACCAATGAGAGTGAGGGAAGGAGGACATTCACATGGAATTTTGGTATGAAGGGAGGGTTATAAATGGCGTGGAAATTACTTCCTACTGATTATACGGACGCTGTTTGGAGTGGTCTGAAAAGATACACACAGGTCGATAACTCCGATGGTACGGTATCGTTCAACGATGTTACGACCTACACCAATAAGGAGAAATCCTTCTTCGGTGCGAAAGACGCTAACCGTATGAACGAAGCTCTGAACTACATCATGTCTATGCTGGAAAACGGCACGAACTTATATGAGGAGTTTCAGACCTACTTCACCACGCAGAAGGAGCTTTTCAAAAGCTCGGGTGATAGTTCTTATCAAGAGCTGACCCAGTATTTCGTCAACCTCAAGGCACAGGGCGATTCGTCTTTGGCACAAATCGAAAAGACCTATGAGGAACACATGACTACCTACGAGGGCGAGCAGACTGCGGCATTTAACACATGGTTTGCTGGTATCAAAGGTAAGCTGAACGAGGATATTGCCGGAAGTCTGCAAAATCAGATTACCGAAGTAGACGAGCGTTTGGCGGCACTGGAACACATGACCTTGAAGAACCTTTTCACTGTACCAGTTGCGATTGACAACACTGGTACTACGCTTCTTGCTGACGATTTGGGTAATGCAATCGTGGCAGATTGGAAATATAAGGAGGAATAAAAATGAGTGCAATCAGTATTGAAACCAAGAAAGTGACGGAACTCACGGCGTTCACCACACCGACCGATTCGTGTCTGATTCCGATTCACGATGGCACAGGCTTGAAGAAAATCACCTTTGCCAATTTCAGAGCCAAGGCAGTTGAGGGTACGGAAGCGAAAATCGCTCCTCTGCTCTTTAGCAACGCCGGGGCGCACAATGCAATTTACCGTGGTAAGTCGCTGGGTAGTACCGTGACTACCGCCCAGTATGCCGCTATCAAGGCTGGTACATTCGATGATTTATACATCGGTGACTACTGGACTATCGACGGTGTCAACTACCGTATTGCGGCGTTCGATTACTACCTCAACAGTGGTGATACGAACTGTACTACCCACCATGTAGTTATCGTGCCGGACACTTGCCTGTACAACGCACAAATGCACAACACCAGCTCCGGCGGTTGGGAAAGCGGTGCGGCAAATACTACGGCTGGCGGCTATGTCGGCTCGGATATGTACAAGAGCAATCTCGAACAGGCTAAGACCACTATCAAGAGTGCGTTCAGCGGTCATGTTCTGAAACACAGAATCTATCTGACGAACGCTGTTGCGAATGGTCGTGCTTCCGGCGGCGCATGGTGCGATTCCGAAGTTGACCTTATGTGCGAGCAGATGGTCTACGGCAGTGGTATTTTCTCCCCTGTTTCTGACGGTAGCAATGTCCCGACTAACTACCGTGTCGAGAAATCCCAGTTGCCGCTGTTCCAGCACGAACCGAGCCGTATTGGCAATCGTAACGACTGGTGGTTGAGGGACGTTATTACCGCTTCCTATTTCGCCTTTGTCGGCGTCGACGGTATTGCGTCCTACCACTACGCTTCCTATTCTCTTGGCGTTCGCCCGGCTTTCTGTATATCTTAAATCTGCGCCCCCTTGTGGGGCGCACAAGGAGGTTTATTAACAAGTGTCTGTATTGAAATCGAAACGAAAACCATCACAGTTTGAGGTATTTCACCACCTCAACAAAATGCGTAAGGAGGTCACGGATTTACTGCTCCGTGATTTCGGGTACGACCTCGACAAAGCCGTGAAGAAAGTCGAAACGACCTTCGGCGGCAGACCGTATGAGGAGTTATCACCCGATGAAAAAGTCCGATATGAAAAGCTCATGGAAAAGAACACTGCGTTTGCAGAATGGTTCATCGCAGACGAGCGAAAAGTGATTGTTGATTGTCTGCGTAGTATCACCGAGGAGGTATATGTTGCAAACAGCATTTACCCGACCTACCGGGAAGAACTGATTGAGCGCAGAGTTCACCAAGACCGAGCAGTCGGACAGTGTTATAGGCTCACACAGGAATTGCAGTATGCTATCGAGACCCTTCCTGTCGATGTGAACAAGTACCTTCGTTTTGCTGAAATGATACAGACCGAAATAAACCTCCTTAAAGGTTGGAGAAAGTCTGACAACAAGTTCAAGTCGGCTCTCCAAGAGGGTAATCTCTGATTCCGCTTCCAATTTCGCCAATGTCAACAACAACGGTAATGCGAACTACAACAACGCTTCCAATTCTCTTGGCGTTCGCCTGGATTTCGATTCTGTGATTGAGTAGCCTATCGAGCGTTTCACAGACAGAGAAAGGAGAGATTATCCTTCCGTATGGTAAATACTAAATGCGACACCTCCTATTACGATAGCCGAGGTTATCAGCGCAAGATATTTGATGGAAATGTTCTTTACGAAAGTAAAGCTAAAGCAATGAAAGGTAGTGATTGGAAACCACAGGTACAGAGGTTTAACATGACCTATCTGTTGGAGTTATCGAAAATGCAACGAGACCTTGAGAACATGGAGTATGAGTTCTTACCAACTACAAACTTCACCTTGCATGAACGAGGAAAGCTCCGGCGTATTACAGGTGAACAGGTTCAAGACAGAATCGTGAAACACGCTCTCTGTGACGAGGTTTTGAATCCTCTGATTGAACCACACCTCATTTATGACAATGGAGCAAGCGTTGTCGGAAAAGGTATCGCTTTCACTCGTAAGAGGTTGCTCGCCCACCTTCGGAAATATTATGCACATCATGGTAGCAACGAAGGGTACATTCTTCTGATAGACTTCTCGAAATACTACGATAATATCAGACATGATGTGCTGTTAAAGCTGTTTGAGCAGTATGTCGATGATGAACACGCCCTATGGCTTCTGCGGAAGACCATAGAACGCTCAAGGGTCGATGTATCGTACATGAGCGATGAAGAATACGAACACTGTCTCGACAGGTTGTTTGATTCTCTCCTCTATCAGTATATGAACCCGAAGCTGTTCACAGGCGAAAAGTTCATGGGAAAGCACCTCAATATCGGAGACCAAGTGGCACAGACCGCCGGAATCTCTTACCGAATACGAATTGATAACTATGTCAAAATCGTTCGTGGTGTGAAATTCTACGCTGGCTACATGGACGATAGTTATGCTATCCACGAGAGCAAAGAGTTCTTACAGGAGCTTCTTGAGGACATTATCGAGATAGCGAACGAACTCGGAATCACGGTCAATACCCGGAAGACGAGAATCTGTAAGCTCTCCGAGCATTGGCGATTTCTTCAAGTTCAATACTCTCTAACGGACACCGGGAGGGTGATTCAGAAAATCAATCCCAAACGGCTTACCGCAATGAGACGGAAAATGAAGAAACTCGCTCCGAAGCTAACAGAAAAGGAGTTTACGGACTTCTATAAGAGTTGGTTTAAGAATCATTACAAAATAATGAGTAAGAAACAACGAAGTAACATGGACACCCTATTCAATCAATTAAAGGAGGTAACGAAATGTACACTATCACCCTTGCCAATGGCAAAAAGCTGACCGGGCTGGATATGAACGGCACGAACTATGTCAGCAAAGAAAAGGTGGACGAGACTATTTTCAAGAATAATCTCTCTACCATGAAGGTCTCCGATGGAGAGACCGAGACTACCTACACTGATATGGTCTTCATTCAGCAGATGGAATGGGCTGACGGCACTTTCTATCTTGCGTTCCGTGAGAAGACCAAGGAGGAGAAGCTGGTAGCCGCTCTCAACGCAACCTCTAATAGTATCACCGATGTACAGGTGGCACTTGCGGAAGTATATGAAATGGTTTTAGGAGGTAACTAACTATGGCTAAGATTTACGTTGCACTGATTCGCAAAGGTCTCAAGACCATTAACGATGTACCCGAACAGCTCCGAGAGGAAGTCAAGAAGCTGTTGGAGGAATAATCATGCTGTGGCGCATTATGCTATGGCTCAACAGGAAGGAGGTGGAAAACATGGCTGTTATCTATGTGGCACTCATTGTCAAGGGTAAGCGTACTTACGCAAGCGTTCCGGCTGTTCTCAAGGAACAGGTAAAGGAAATACTCATTGACCTTGAGCTGGAAGACCTTATCACGGAATAAGGCGGCATGAGGGAGGGTCGCTCCCGGCTCTCCCTCACATTCTAAAAGAGGAGGACAAGAAATGTGAACATTGAGTTCAATCAGATTCTTACCTTCGTCTCCGTTGTTGCCGCCGTGTACTTTGCTTTCAAGAGCAATAGTCGAGCCAATAATGACGAGGTGAGCAAGAAAGCACAGGTCGACGCTATTCTGTCTCAAAAGCTGGATTCTATCAGTGATGATACGAAAGAAATCCGCAAGGAAATCACAGACGTTAAGGTCAAGGTCAACGACCTGTCCGAGCGTGTCGTGATGGTTGAGCAGTCTACGAAATCCGCACACCACCGACTTGACCGATACGAGGAAGAAGAAATCTACCACGGTAAGCCAAGAAAACGATGGTGGGTATGAAAGGGGTGATACCCGATGAACCATTCAGATTTTGTCAAAACCGTTGCGGCGTATATCAAGAAGTACGCCCCGGTGTACGGAATCGAGGTCGTGTCACCTATCATCGCCCAAGCGGTGTTGGAAAGTGGCTACGGCACTTCCGAGCTGGCTGTAAACGCTCATAACTACTTTGGTCTGAAATACCGTGAAGGTCGTTGCAAGACCTGTATCGGTATCTATCACATGGTAGGAAGTGAGCAGAACGCAGACGGCAGTTACACCAGTTCTGCTATGCAGTGGTGTAAGTTCAAGGATATGGAAAACGGAGTTATCGGCTACTTCGATTTCATCAACATTCCGAACTATAAAAACCTCAAGGGCGTTACCGACCCTCGGAAATACCTTGAGAATATCAAAGCCGATGGCTATGCTACGTCTCACAAGTATGTGGACAACCTCATGCGTGTTATTGAGACATGGCATTTAACTGATTATGACAAGAAGGAGGAAACAAAAACTGTCTCTTATACACATCTGACGCTG
>ENA-UAPJ01000478-UAPJ01000478.1-human-gut-metagenome-genome-assembly--contig:-NODE-478-length-17749-cov-5.975641_pt1 | contig 17749 bp, 6 predicted proteins | sample MGYA00243479_ERZ654575 | MGnify/ENA primary metagenome ERZ654575 (study PRJEB26926, sample SAMN06164839) | human gut metagenome | biome: ENVO:00009003; feature: ENVO:2100002; material: ENVO:00002003... | reverse complement strand
TATAAGAGACAGACCTACAATGGTTGATTTTACTGTTTTGTTTAGCGCAAATTCAGTTAATCCGGCAATTGTAGCCTTCTTGGCATTGGCAAGCGTTAAAGTAACATCTGCTGTTGTCTTGCTTATATCAGAAACAACAAAGTCAAATACATTTCCGTCAAGAGTAATGCTTGAAATTGGAATATAGACATATGATGCAGAAGCGTATGCCGTTGAACAAGCTACATTCATTGTACCGTCAGCGACTGACACACTTAAATTAGTATTGGTTACACTTGTATAGGTTCCGTCGGCAATATCTGCACTGTTCGGTGAATCTTCAAGCACATCTGTCACCTTTGCTGTCTCACCGCCAAAGTCTGCATTGTTAAGGTTATAAAACTTAAAGATTTCATTGTAATCATCGGTAAGATTTGTGTCATATACCAATCGCTTAGGATTAACATATGATGACAGTGTGCCGAGATTAATTGTAGTTCCTGCCGTATTACTAAGAGCATAATACTCATTGTTTGCGTTCAGCACTTCTGCTTCTGTTGTTCCGTACTGATACATAATATCCGAAAGTACAAGCCGATTGACATCTGTCATCATAGTAGAATTGAGCTTGATTGCCGATGCATCTCTGTAGTGACCAATTTTAAGGTTATCAACAACAATGTTTCCGTACTTGTACTTGATGTTATTGTCATATCCCGAAATAATCGGAGAGAATACACCGTCAACGAAGCAGTTGTTAATGCTGATATTGCACGGCTCATCACTGTACGGTTCGTCTCTTGACGACAACCTCTGATTAAGCACAATACCATTGCCCTTGTAATTGCCGTACTTTGAGCTTTCGTCTTTTCCTGCACCGTAGAGTTTACAATTGTCAATGTAGTTAGTGCCGTTGTCCCAGTCGAGAGTCAGACAGCTTGCATATCTGTTCTTGATAATTGAATCCCTCAATGTCAACTTACCGTACTGCGCCTCAATTGCCGAGCCCCAGCTGTCAACATCAATATAGCAGTCTGAGATATTGACATGCCTTGTTGAAACCTTAATTCCTCTTTTGGCACATCCCTTTATTTCGCACCTTGAAATATTAATATAGCCGTCACCGCTGAAATCATCGGTCGGCCTTTCGATCAAGTAGATACCGTCACCGTCCGGCTTAACATCTCCGGAATTATATCCGTCAATATCATTAATTCGCACATTAACAATGTTACCGTGTTGACTGTACCCGTTTCCTGCGCTTGTCACGCCAATGCCAAATGAATGAATGTATCCGTCTGGGCCGACAGTTCCGGCTTTAATGCCTGATATTTTGGCATTTCTGACATTAAAGTGTGAGCAGTTTCTCAAAAAATTAATACCTGCCGCTGTTGCCGATAAAGCATTGCCTGCATTAGATATATTAACATTGTCTATGTTTGCATTTGGGCAATTAATCAAAGTAATAATCTGTGACACTTTATTTTTGCCGTCAAAGTTACCGTCAATAACGGTCAGATTCTTACAACCGGTAAATTTGAAAAATGTACTTTGTACACTTGTGCCTGCTGAGTCTGTGTTGTCAGTAGCTTTATTGCAATAAATAAATTCAGCATTATCACATATAATTGTCAGATTTTCAACATTTTCGAGGGCTAACCCGTTGCATTTATATGTTCCCTTCGGAAAATATAAAGTTCTGTTGTCAAGCGGATAAAATACAAGCATACCAAGAGTAGTGTCAGCGCCTGTGTTATCTACTCCTAACGATCTGACGTTGAGCCAAGTCAAATTACTTGCATCAACATTCGGATATGTGTTCATGAATTGATTCAGCGTATCTTTCAGTCTTGATGCCATACTGTTTACAGCCACTATAATTTTCTCGAAAAGGCTTATGCCAGTTGAAGCACTCGGCAACATACCTTTCTGCCTGTTAATTCCGACAAGGTTGGTATTGAGTGTTACTGTATTGCCACCGTCCTCTGCATAACTTCCGGTCAGGCTGAAATAGACTTTATCCCCCTCAAGCTCTGACGGTATGTCAAACACTGCGGTTTTGTCATCAGTTGTAAGGCTCACTGTACTTTTAACGATATTATCTTTTTCGCTCATAAAATTTGCCGTAACAAGAGCGCAGTTGTCCCAGTCGGATTCCATAAAGTAGCATTTGATTTTAGTGTATTTCTTTTCACCGAGAACCGGATTAAATCCGTCTCTGCGTTTCAGGGTATTTTTATATACTTCAAATTTCAGCGTATTCATAATGCCGCCCCCTATCGTTAATTACATTATATAGTTTTCTGCGAACTCAAAAAAGTTAAAACCCACAAAAAAGGACAGCGTTTCCGCTGCCCTCAATTTGTTTATTTACTTTTTTGCTTTTTGATTTTATCCTGACATTTTCTGAGAGCTGATTTAAACTTGCTTTCAGAGCCGTAGATATTCAGTAACTGTCTGTACAATGTGTGCGTTGTATCTGCATCATTGCTTTTGCTTGCCTCAATATACTTTTTAAATATAGGATCAGTTCGGCTTGCACTCTGCATCAGCTTTTTCATTTGATTCTTTGTCTTACCTTTATGCTCCATAAGGTATTTTTCAACCTTTTCATAGCTTTCAGTATCGCCGTTCTTCAAAAAGTCAAATGCATCCGAATACTTGTACAATTCGGGTTTGCTGTCACTCTCTTCTTCATTGTCGTACTTATCAAGTCCTTCTGCATTTTTTTGTTCATCTTCAAGGTCACTGACAATCGAATTAATGGCTTTTACAACGGTTGTTTTGTCAAAGCCTAAGTCAGAATACTTTTCAACCGTATTTTCATATGCCGTCAAATCGCCGTTAAAGAACGCATTTCCTGCGGCAATGATTTCCGTATCATCTTCAAGCTCTGTTTTCAGTTTGCTGTTAATATAGCTTTTATCAACCTGCTTGCCTGTGGAAGTCTTTCCTTTCAGCCATTCTGAATAAAGTTTTGCAAATTTCTTTTTGTCGCCGTCAATAAGAGCCTCATAGCAGTAATTAGCATACATCTGCATAGACACTTCACCGTAGTCATTAACAGTCGGTGTACCGCCGTATTTTGTGAAGTTTTCAATGTGATTGCATGCTCCCTGAAACAAGTTCATCAAATTCTTTGTTGGAAGTCCTGTCAGCATTCCGAGTGTTCCCACAAGTGAAGAAATATTTTTTCTCAGCTTTTCGGGTGTATCGGAACGGGCAATGTTTATGATTCCCGTTATAAAGTCATTAATCGTGTCAACACCCGGAAGAGATAATCCGTAAAATTCTTCGTTTTTATCAATGAGTGCTAATACGGTATTGTACACCGTGTCACCGAAAAGGAACATGCCCGTTAATTCAGAACCGAAATCCTTCAACAGCCTTGAACCGACAGACCACGGAGTAATATTGCCGTCCTCGTCACGGTATCTGTCCCACTTGCCGAACAATGCGGCTATCAACGGCATCAAAATTCCGCAGGTCATAGCTGTACTGACAATAATTGCGGAGTAGGTCCTTGCAAGCTGTTTCTTTGCAATCTTAACTTCCGTTCTCGCCTGCTTCTTTTCAAATTCACTTACAGCCTGTTTGTAATCTTTAAGCCTTGCGTTGTATTCACCGCTTGCGTCCATTGCGGCATTTACCATACAGAAAACCTGACTTTTGCAAATTGTAAATATTCTGTTCACGGGATTTTTACTTCTCAAAATCTGTCCTTGTTGCATTACCGAACTGTTAGGCATCATATTGTTAATAATGTCCTCAAGCGTTTTTGCAACATTCGGCATAAATTCCTTACTGTCGGGAGATATTCCCATATTGCCCTTTACATGCTCATAGGCAATCCAGTAGTTCATTTCTACCATAAGCACATCATTTTTTTCGATCCAGTTTAAACGGTCAAGAGTATGTCCTACCCAACCCGAACTGTCAATCAAGCCTTTGTATCTGCTGATTTCTGCCATTTCACGGCTGTTGTTGCCCTGTTTTCTGTATTCAAGTATAGGAGTATATTTAGCAATTTCATCATACGGAATACTTTGCTTGTAGCTGTCGGGTAACGCTCTGTTTAAAAACGGAGTATGCTTTCCCGGACGAATGTGTTTAAGTCCTGCAAGGGTTGCTTTCCAGCCTACCCTTGCCGCTGCCAATGGATAAGAAGATAACTGTTTGATAGCCGAAGAGATATTTGCTGTCAGTACCGCTCTTATATATTTTCCTGTCAGCATATCAATTCTGCCCGGATCAGCCTGTTTTGTCGAGCCCTGCAAATCGCCCATGAGTTTACTTATGTATTCTTCGCTTTCGTTGCCCCATTGCTGTTTCATTATTTCCTTCATACTCGGGAAATATTCCGTTGTCGATGTGCTTTCCTTCTTTTTCTTTTGCTTTTCTTCCCTTTCAATGAAATCAAGAACCTCGTCAATGCTGAGCGTTGAGTGCGCCTCTTTTTCAACGCTGTACTTGACATCACCTTGATTCTGTGATTTAATATTGTCAGAGAATCCATACTTGGAACTAGGCAGAGGCAATTGGAGCCCATTACCCGTTAGCCAAGTATGGGTTCTCTTTTCATTTGGTTCAACATACAATATATTACTTTTATCAATCATATGTTGCAAATTACTGTCTTTGCCGTAGGCACTTGCTATTTTTATAATATCAAGGCTTTTTCCACCCTCTCCTATAGGATTTAACTCTAAAGCTACCAACACGGGATTATTTTTTGCATCGTAAACATCACCAAATAATACTAATCTACCTTTAACTGTATATGACTCCATAACAATAATAGGCGATTCCAAAACATTAGGCACTTGTTTAAGAATATCATCTGTCATTTCAGGGTGTTTGTTTTTGATTTTAAGTATTTTGGAAGTATCCCACCAAATATTTTTATCGTCAACACCCAATCTTTGAAGAACCTCTGATGTTGTTCCTACTCTGAACGAAAATCGTCCGCCCTTTTTATCCCATTCATCGTACTTATCGGTAAAGTGTTCGTCAATGCTCAGCTTGGATTTTTCTTCTTCATCCGCATGGGTGTTATTTTTTTGTCTGATATTTTCGGCAGAATTAAGGTTTTCTTCCTGAACAGCTTTAACAAGGCTGTCATTTTTGTGGTCGTAGCGTGGCATATTGAACACACGGTTAAATGTTTCAATCGGCATCGTAAGACCGCACCAGCTTGACACGCTTTTAATCTGAGAGGTAAGCTTTGCCGTTGCACCTTTAAGTTTCAGCCTGTTGTACTTGAAATTTTCTCTTTCATGAAGGAATGCTCGGCTGTTGATACTTCTGTTAATCAGCACATCGGCAAATGTTCCGTAAACCGTATCTTCGTCAATCGTGATAGGACAATAGTTTTTTACCTTTGCAATTTCATATCCGTATTTTTCGTTTGACACCTTGTTGACGGCATTCTGCATATCTTCATTGTACATCTCACGGCAAATTTCATAAACAGTTTTTGCAATCTCATTGTTCATGACATAATCCCTGATTCGTGAAATATCCGACTCTGTGGGAAGAATATAACAACCGCTGTCCTTTGAATACATAAGCTGTTGGTTTTTCCGTTTTATGTACTTGATATTCGGCACTTGATAACCGCTGTACATCATATGTGCCCTGCCGTATTCATCCTCATATTCAAGGAGCATTTCAACAAGCATATCGGCAGTAAGTCCAACTTTAACCTGTTCGCCTGTTTTCTTGTCAACAAGTTCCTCTTTGGTGTTAGGGTCTATGCCGTCAAATTCCATTGCCTGCTCTCTGACATAATCCTTTTTGGCTTTATATGAGAAACGGGACATTTGTTCTTCATACTTATTCGTCCAGTCAATGCTTAATTGTTCTGCGTCCGACTGTCCCTGATTCAGCATATCCATCAGCTGAACAATCACGCTGTCATTGTGATAACCCGAAATCATTCGTGCAAAGCGTATCGGATCTGACATATATTTGCGGTATGCCAAAAGCGTCCTCTTGGCAGTGCTTGCCTGTGTATTAGAACCTTTCTTGTGTGTGCCTGTAACTTTTTTGAGTTCCTCAGCACCTTTTCGTGATACAAGATAAGCGTCATACTCCTTGCCGTTAATGACAATCTTATTTGCAGCGTCAAGCAGTTTCTTTACTTCGCTGAAAGCTGTGCTTATTCTTTTCAGCTCACTAAGAGAAAAGTCCTTTAACGAGGTTTTTCCGTTTTTCTCGGCTTTCTCAAAAATATTTCTTACATCTTCAAGAAGCCCTGTAAAATGCTGTTTGATATTGCCTTTGTTGTCAAACACATTATATCCCAGCAAAGCGTTTCTCATTGCCGGTGGTAAAGTAATTTTTCCGTCAGTATTTGCAATTTCGCTGTTTAAAGCCGAAATAAGTTTCTCGGTTTCTGCTGACAATGTTACTTTGTTTACTCTTTCATCTTTTTGATTGACGGTTTTGTTATATCCCGTCTTTTCCGTAATGTCGTTTACACCTTTGGAAAATCCCGAATAATTGCCTGTCAATTCGGAGAGAAGTCTGTACAAAGGTTTCACAACCGAAATAGGAACATTATTGCTCGGCTTAGGCTTTAAGTGTCTGTTAATAAGCCTTTCAAGCGTTGTACTGATTTTCTGACGATACTTCGTTTTATCACGCTCAGCACGGTATTCTTCTGCAACCGTCTTTTTTGTTGCACGAAGAGTAATTCTGTATTCCTTTGCATCGCTTTTGATTTTATTCCTCAGCTTAATATCATTTTTGATATACTGCTCGGTTTTCTTATTGTTCTTTCTTACCAAAGATTTAATCTGCTTTTCGGCATTTTTCTTCTGCTCCGAAATCTGTTCTGCATATCTTGCATTCTTTTCCTTTAAGAGCAGTTCGTGTTCCTCGTTAGCCTGATTATATATTTCGGTAATACTGTGCAATAATTCTTTATTGGCATTATTGTCAAGAACAACTTCTTTTGCCTGTTGTTTCAAATATTCCGTAGCAACACCAAAAGCCATTTCAATTGTCGTTTCGTCAATTGACTGTACACTCTTTCCGTCAATTGAAACAAAATGTTCTGCAAGGTCATAGTTAATAAACCTTTCAAGTGTTTTGTATCCCTCTTCACTTCTCCAGTTAAAGGTTTCATCAATTCCTGCAATATCTCCGATAATCTCTGAAATTGAATTTCCGACATCTTCAATACTGCCCTCGTTTACACTTTCGATGAGAGCATATCCCTTTGCTGTTCTGATGTTGATTTTACCCATAAGTGCTTTACGGAAGTTTGTAATACTGCCGTAGGCGCTTTTAATAAAATCAATGTCACCTTTCGGAATAACAAGGGTAACCTCTTTCAGACTGTCGCTTAAATCCTTTGCCCACTCGGAATGCTTTTTGTCAATCAAGGAAGATTTTTTCAGATATTCTTTGCATTCTTCCGCAAGGCTCTCAATTGCATCGTTAAAACTCTGCGTATCATTTTTGACGGAATTTTCAAAGTCATTTACAACTGACTTAAACGCTTCAATTCTTGATTTGTTCTTACCGTTAAGATTTACTCCGTATTCCTGCAAAACATTACACACAAGACGGTGCATTCCTGATTGACCGATTCGTATATCCTTGCCCACGCGCATTCCGTGTTCGGCGGTTTTGCCGGCATAATGATATAAAATGCTGATCCGCCTGTCGGGGTTCTTTTCGTCCTTTACAGCGTCAAAAACACTTTTGCCGTCGTCATTCACAAGCCAATCATCGTATTCATCGTCAATTGAAAAATTCAGCGTATCGTGTATTGCACCGGCTTTTTCATCTTCATCTGTAAAATCATAATCTTCATCAAGACTGTAACGAATATCAGGGTTATTGCCGTCAAATGTTCCGATATTGTCTGTTGCAGATTTAACCTGAGTATTTTCAAATGCTATGAATGTTTTTGTGCTTCTTCCAAAACTGCCGACATCATTATTAACGATAACACCGTCATAATTGCTGTTTTTGAAATAATCATCTATCAAGGCTTTAGCGTTATGGCTTGCTTCATTAACCTTATTTTCCCATTCTTCCATAATTTCATCAAGTGCATCTCTTGATATGGATTTTTGGTACTCTTCTTCAGATATTTCACCGTTCTTTTTCGCATTTCACAGCTTTTGATATTCCTCGTTTTCTCTTTTCATCTCCTCGTTGAATTTAGCCTTGTATTCCTTATTAACGCTGTCTATCGCACTTTTAGCTTTCGTATATCCCTGTACATTCTTATCGTAAAATTTAACAAGTTCGCTTCTGTTGTTGACAATGAGGGGATTTTTAATAGAGGCATACAACGGCATTTGAATATTTCCGCCAACTCCGATATCGTTGTTTGTCGGTTTCATAAATATACCCGTAGGCATTTCACTGTCAAATTCTCCCGAGCCTTTTTGTTTTGTATCAAAGGTTGTAAACTCTTTTTCTGTTTGGTGGTACAAAACAAGCGGTTCACCGTTGTTGTCTACCACTTTACTCGCTTTTGCAGGGCTATTCTGCCAATCACCGAACCATCTGATAAATTGTTTGCTTTGAGTAATATTATTGATTTTTTTATTGACAATATCATCAATAGGACGTATAATAATATTGGAACCCGAATTTTTAAGTTGGCTGGGTAATTGGTACCCTGACTTCTTAAAAATATTCTGGGTTCTTTTTTTGTCTAAATAAAAGAATCCTGTTTTGCCCATTGTTTCCAAAGCAATGGCTTCTTTTATATAATCGTTGATATTATCCTTATCAAAATATGTTGCAACAAGATTAACATCTATGTGTGTGTTATTGTACATTCCCTCATAATCAACAGTTATCGGTGCAATTACCTGTTTTCCGCCAACTGATAAATCAACTAAAACAACTACTTTATGGGTGCTGTCTTTGCTCTTATTTTTCTTTACCGCAAAATCAGGGTGAGCTATTACCATAAGCGGATCAGAAATTTTATTGTAAATATCTTTTACAGTATCAAACCCTAAATTGTGATAATTGGTATTTTTATGATATCTCCCCTCACTTTTTGCTCTTGTATCTGATACTGCGACAGAATAAATATGATTTTTAGTCATAGCAAGAGGTAATGGTGCTAATCCGATTTTTTGAAGGATTTTAGGTGTAATACCCATAATTACAACATTATCACTGTTGTAGGTGTTTTTTTCAATTTCATCAACTTTCTTTTCAAATTCCGCTTGTACTATGTTGTCGGTACTTCCTATTGAATATTTCTCAACATCCAACCTCTCACCGTTCTGAACCTCTGCTTGCTCGGTGATATTTTCTCTTGCGGTGTCTGCCGCCTCAGAAAATCTTTGAGCGAGGTTTTCAAGTGCTTCAAGGTCTTTTGCAAATGCTTTAGCTCCGTAGTTTGTGCTTTTGTCGATGAGCCAATTCTTTACTTTTTCAATCAAAGATTTAATTGCCGCTGCAATTTTTGATTTATTCTGCTTGGTGCTGAGGGCAATATTGAGAGCCTTTTCATCTGAGGCAATGCTCATAAGTGTGTCGCATACTATTTCTTCCAGAGCGGCATCTCTTGTGTTTTCGTGTTCATCGGCCTGCAGTCGGTTGCCGTATCTCTCAATTGTGCGGTCAATCATCTTGTTAAGGTCAACACCCTTGCGTACAAGATAGTCTGACACAAAGTCACTCAACGTTCGCCATTCGGTTGGGTTGGTTTTCTTAATCATATGTCCGGCTTCATGTAAAGCTGTGGCAAGGATTTTCTGACTTGAAATTTCTGAGCTTAAAATAATGTTGCCGTCTCTTGCAACACCGTTCACTCCGTCAGCAAGACGATCTGAGATAATAATGTTTCTGCCCGTCTTTGTCGCAAGGTTGCCGAGTGTATTAATAAGCTCCTGCGAAATGTGTGAAACATCTGTTCCGCTGTCTGCATACACGCTCACACCGCTTGTGTCGGCTCTGCCGTTGCGGTTGATTAACTCGGTCAGTCTGTTGGCATGGTGTTGAGTGTTAATGTCAACATCTCTTCTGCCGGTGCTCAATGCCTGACTTACAATCTGTTCACCGAGAATATTTTTAAGAATCGTATATTCAGAAGTTTCTCTGAGTGAATCAAGTTTAACGCCCTCTCGACCAAAGCTGTATGCGGCTGAATATGCTTTGTTATATTTATAAAGCATTTCGTCATCAGTCATTCTCTGAGCCTGCGGACTTTCTCTCCATTCTTCAAAGTTTGAAATATAGTTCCTTGCACCGTATGTATCAAATTCGTTTGCACTGTGAACAATCGTATCAAACTGACTGTCAGAGAATGTTATGCTGTCCGCATTAACCTGTTTACCGTCATTTGTGTTGAACACAAGTGTATTTTCTTCATCACTGCGATTGATTTTTGCTGAGCTTTCAAGGCTCTTTAGTGCAACCTTGACAACCTTACCCGTTGAAGTATCTGTTGCGATAATGCCGTTTGGATGCTTCTTGCCAAAAGCATATACGCCGTACATTTTGCCGATATCCTCTGTATCGGCTTTTTTTGTTGCATTGATTACAGTGCTTGCCTGTGCCTGTTCTGCGTTCTGCTGTCCGTTCTGAGCCGTGTTCTGCTGTGTAGGGCTCTGTTCGTTCTGAGCATTAACAGTCTGATTACTCTGCTCTCGTGTGTTCTGCTTTTTAACCTGAGCAATTTTGTTTACAAGTTCGGGATTTTTGCCAACCTCTCTGTTGATAAGATACATAAGGTTGCCGACATCTCCGGCACTGATTTTTCCCTCGTTATCGGTTTCAACGAGTTTCTGCATTTTGTGTGCATAGTTGTATGCTCTATCGTTTTTGTCGGTTGCAAGTCCTTGCCTAATGAGTAAATCAAGGTCAAAGTTTTCATCGGCCATAACAGCTTTACCGATTTGTGCGTTGCTCTCTTTATTTTGGGCCATATCAATTTTTGCACCTGCAAGATTAATTCCTGCGGTAGCAAGGTTAAGCACACCACCCGATATTGCACCGCCGGCAAAATCAAGTCCGACATTCTTCCAAAAGTCCCAGCTTGCGGCATTCTCCGCCTCAGCCTCACTCATTCCCTGTTCCATATAATTTTTCTTTGAAAGGTTGTATGAAGATAAATCCTTGTTTATTGCGTCATCAGTCAATCTGTTTGCAAGGTCGGTAAAAGCCTCTTCCGAGCCTTCAGTAAATGCACCTTTAAGCACATTGCCGACAGCCGCACGAAATGTGCTTTTTCCGCTTGCCTTAAATGCTGAAAGCTGTTCCAAAGATACCTTTTCAAAAAGGGTTTCTGCAATGCCTGCCGCAATACCTGTCTTGACTGCGTTGTCAATTGTACCGCCGTTGTTGATAACTTCATTCGCCGAACCGACACCGGCACTTGTGCCCATAATGCCGAGTGACAAAGCCTGTCCGCCCGGAACGGCATTAAGCGGTAACAAAGAGGCAAAGTCAGCCATACTCATTCCTGTGTTGTAAAGGAATGAACCGAAATCATTGTTAATGTTTTCTGATACTTTCGCACGCATAGCGTCAGATATAGCGGTATTGGTTGCTTCGGGGTTAATGTAGCCGTCACCGCCGTTATATTTTTTATCAAGGTCGGTTGAAATATATTTTGCGGCATCGGGAACAGCACCACCGAGCCTTGCTCCTACGCTTGCAATTGAACCGAGTATAGGATGTTCATCAGCATACTCTGTACTTATTCTTGTAGTTTCCGCTGCTTTTTCTTCATCTCTTTCTCTTTCATACCATTTATATAATGATTCGGTGTCATAACCTTCCTTTTTCAGATTCTTAAAATTCTTTTCAATCTGTGTACGCTCTTTGTCGGACAACTTGTTAATGTAGTTATAATCATCAAGAGTCACCTGATTTTTTATGCTGTCAGTATCGTGTCCTGTACTTGCAAGCATATGCTTGGTATCATCATAGTGTTGTAAAGCATAGTACTTCTGCATTACAGTTTTGAGTATAACATTCTTATCAACTATATCGTCATACTCTTTTTTCTTCTGTTCAGAGAGTTTAGCTCTATTGATGTATGTATCAATTTTATCCTGTTCATCTTCAATATTCCTGCGTCTTGCTTCTTTGTTTTCGTCTGTACCTGTTGTTCCTCTGTCATACAGATTTCCGTATTCTTTGCTCAGTTCCCGGTTGTATTTTTCAAGTTCTTCGCTTGTGGCATTGTCATACATATGCTTATTAAGCCAGTTAAGCTCACTTGTTGTTGCGTGCAATCTCGCATTAAGCCTCTGCTCAAGCGTTGAGTTTTTATATTTGTTTTCAAAACTTTCCGTAAGTTTGTTTGCTTTGTTGCCAATATCGGCAAGAACAGCTTTCTGCGAATCACTTAAATCATACTCGCCGTTTCTCTGCTTTTCTGCAATCTGTTTGTCAAGCTCATCAATTTTTGAATTGTACTCTGAATAAACTTTATACCTATCCTTTTTTCTTGTATCAATACCTGTAGAGGTTACAAGTCCGTTATCAAGTGCATACTTGTTGCGTTCATCAACTAATGCTTTTCTTTCTTCGGTCATACCTTTTAAAGATTGACTGCGCGCATATTCCTTAGCGTTATGTCGGTTTATTTCCGTCTGCTTATTAACCCTGTCGGCAAGTTCATCATATTCTTTCTGCATTTTCTCGGCGGTTTTGGTGTCACCTGTCGCAACCGCAGCATTATACATGTATGTAAGTCCTTTAACTCTATCATTCAAAGACTTGTTCGGGTTTTTAATTGCGTCCTTCAAATCCTCTGCGGAGCTGTTCGCATTATTCAAATTTCCACTAAAAAAGGATTTAATATCCGAGCCTGCACTTGAAGAAGTATTGTTACTGCTTTTTACAGAAATATCATTTGTCGCTGTTTTATTATTTGATGATGTCGAACTTGTGTCGTTTGGTAAATCGTGTTGATGCTGAAATACTTCCTGCTGAATCCATTCGTTATATGAAGCCACCTGCGTTTTTCCGTTTTCATCGGTTATATACCTCGGTGCTGATGTATGCTGAATATAATTATCCGAACGGTCAATACCGTTGTGATAAAAGTTTCCGCTGATTTTGCCTGCTTTAAAATCTCTTAAATCGTCGCCTGCGGTTCTTTTTCTTTGCTGTGCCATATATACAGTCCTCACTTTTTCTTCTTATTTATCGGTAGTTCGTTCCACTCTTTTTCCGATAAATATTTTGTTTTTCCGTTTTCGTCCGTAGTAACTCTTGAAGTTGACGTTTGAAAATAATCAGTGTTTTTACCGATACTCATTGAGTTCGGACCGCCGTAGTGGTCATCATTAAGCGTTCCGCCGTTTTTGCTCATCCTGTCAAGCGTGCTTGTCAGGTCAGCTGTGCTGACATTGAGCTTTTCTGCAATATAATCCATTTCGTCGAGCGTGATGTAGCCGTTATAATAGCCCTGTGCAAGCTGACCGACCTTGTATTCATACTTAGCATTTTTAAGGTCATATGCATCTACGAACTTATCATATGCCGCTCTGTATCTGCGGTTATCCTCTTTCTCCTGTGCAGCTTTCTGTTCTTTTGCCAACTCTGTCTGAGCCTTAACATAAGCGTCATAAGCAGATTTATTTTTATCGTATTCAATCTTCTGAGCGTTTTCTCTTTCAGCCTGTGCATTTTGTGCAAGCTGATTGGCACTTACCGTGTCATACAAATAACGCTGACTGTCTGCTGCTCTTGCTGATGAGAGATTATTTACTGCTCCGTTAAGTTTTGCTGAGTAAACATCATTGTTAGCACTGTCAAGGTTTGTGTCTGCCTGTCTGTCGGTTGAGTACCTGCTTGCAAGAAGATTAAGATAGTTCTTGTAGTCTCCTACCGTGTCACGATTACGGCTGTAATCCGTACCCTCAAGCGTATTGTAAAGGTTAAGCACATTTGCGTTTTTCTCCTGCTTTGCCTGATAGTCCTGTTGTGCAAGCCCCTTAAATGTGCTTTCCGCATCGCTTATATTCCCCATACGGTCATTGTAGACCTCGTCTGCGACAGTATCGGCATAGGTAGGATTGTAACCGCCTGAAAGCTGATTAGCTGTGTTACGGCTCGTATCTCGTGCCATAGCGGCATTCTGTGCAAATTCCTTGCGGTACTGCTGATATGCCTTGTCTTGCGTCGGATCATATTCAAATCCTCTGCCTGTCAGATAGTTACTTATGGCGTCATCTAACTTACCGCTGTAAGTGCTTTTATAGTTGTCAGCCTGTCCTGTCGCTGTCGATTCTGCACCCGCAAGAGCGGCGGCACTCTGCTTAGTGTCACCGCTCACCGTCTGACTTGGTACTTCATTCATCAGGTCATTATAAATTTTTTCTTCACTGTTCACACTCAATTTTCTCACCTCACTTTATTTTTACCTGACTGTTCAGATAATTGTAATAAGCGTCCGACTGTCTGCGCTGGCTGTCAATGCTTGACCTTGTGTCGGCACTCAATGTATTGTGTTCATACTGTGCCTCGGCAAGACTTCTGATATCTGAAAGATTACTCTGTGCCGCTGACATTTGTGTCTGCCAGTTAGCCAGTTCATTTTGAAAATTACTCATATCAAGGCCTTTGCTTGTGCCGTACTTGTTTTCGTAATAGGTCATAAAGTCGTAATCATCCGTTACGCTGTCCCTGTAACGCTGATATTGCGTGTTATCAAGGTTCTGCAATACGCCGATTCTGTTTAGTGTATCTTCCTGCTGTTGCTGATAACTCTTGTAGGCTTCATTTTTTAGTGTTGGTACCTTGTTTGCAAGCTCGTCCATATACTCGCCGAATGCCTTTTGTCCTGCCGCCTGTGCATAAGTGTTACTGTAACCGCCTGTGTTAGCTGCATAACTTCCTTGTACATTTTCCTGTGCAACCTTACCCTCACGGGTATATTTTTCTTTCGCCTTTTGATATTCAGAAGAATTTTCGGGAGTCCAGTCAAATTTATTCTTTTGGTACTGATTGGCAAGCTCGTCAATCGCTCCCTTGTACTTGCTCGTATATCCCTTATTGATTTTATCCGTGTAGGAATTAGCGTAGTTGTCAGCCTGCTGACGAGCCTGTCTTGTGTCGTAACTGTCAGCGTATGTCGGAGCTGATGAGGCAACACGGTTATAGTTATTAACCGCATTGTCAACATCGCCTGTGCCGTAAACCTTGTATGTATAAGCCATTATTTTTCACTTCCTTTTTGTGACTGTCCGATTGCGGATAGAAAATCATCTGTTATATTGTCGCTGTCAATATTACTGAGCACGAAAGCCAGCTGTTCGTACATATCGTTTAGATAGTTCCGCATTTCTCCCATGTCATTTGTTGAAGGGGGCGGATCAAGTTTAAATGTTGCCACGCTTATCACTTCCTCTACTGTGCTCAATGTCAATTCCGTATATTTCGACCTGTCCTGTTCCTACAAGTTTAAGGCGCAGATATTCAGCTCTGCGTAAAGCTACGGCGAATACTCTCGGCTTTTTCTCGCTGTACAGCATTTCCGATACTTTTCGCCATTCGCCGTTGTCCTTATACTGCACAAACAAGCTGACCTTTGCTCCTTTTTCGGCTTTAATGCCGATTCGAATTTTTCCGATATTTTTCACATTAAATTCGCCGTCGTAAAGGTCGCCTGTTTCAGCAGACCACTCAAAGCACTCTTCCTGTTGATACTCATATTTCGTATTGTCAACAAGAAGATTGTCCGCTTTATCAGGACACATAATGTTTTCTTTGGTATCGTCAAGCCAATACAGAACACCGTTGTATGTGGTGCAGTCAATCATCTTTGCGTCGTCTTCCTTGTGCCACAAGCCTTTGTCGGTATCGTACACAAGAAGTTCCTGCTCTCCGTCATCTCTTTCGGCAGATATGTAGTATTTATTTCCGTGTCTGCCGCCGACTGCGTTCTTATAAGTATGTCCCCACAAAGATTCTTCGCTTATGAGTGCCGGCAAGCTACCGCTCTGATAAGCATATACACCGTTATGGCCAAGATAAAATAAGGTTGAGTTAATGTTGACAAGGCTCTTTTCGCTTCCGATTGCGACACCCGGCACATTGTATTCTGCAAGGGTAAAATTGCTCGGCTTTGTTCCGTAGATTTTTAATGCGTAGTTTTCTTTGAAGAAAATAACGCTGTCGCCTCGTGTTGCAATCCCTGTAAACTTTCCTTCTTTACCGCAGGTCATAGCCCAGCTGTCTGTACTGATTCCGTCACTGTATGCCTGCCAGTTGCGCTCATCGCCTTGTTTACAACAATAAATTTCGTTTTTGTCTGAGGAGCAACACCACAAGCGGTTTTGCATTTCAACAATTTTTCCCTCATCAAAATTGGGAGAGATTCTTTCAACTGTGACTGTACCTGTGTACGGCACGCTTGATTCCAATTCGCACTTGATTACAAGCTCATTTTTGGAAACGTAATAAACCTTGAAAGTTTTTTCGTTAAGGTTTTCCATATAAGTCTTATCAACGTAGCTTTCGGCATCTGTGCTGACAAGAGAGTCAGTTAATCCGCTGATTTTAACAAAATCTCCAACTTCAATATGCAATCCAATGTTTTTGGCTCTTATTGTCGTATAATTAAACTTTTGAGATAACTTTTTGAAATTCAAAAGCCTATTCTTTTTAAATGTACTGTCCTTCTTTTCAATTCCGATAACAGAGTAAAAGTTGTTATAACTCTCAATTACCGTGCCTATCCTAATATCATTTAAGCTGAATATATCAACCATGTCTTTATTACTTGTCAACTGATATTTGGCGTCGGTTAAATCGTTGTTGGTATATAAAGTTACGCTCGGTCGATAATTCTTGTTCGCACTTGCGTCATAATATGAACGTGTAATTGAACATAACAAATATGCATAATCAAATGTCAAGGCATCAAGTTGCAGATTACTCTTTGTTTCTACTCGTGTGCTCAAATCTTTGTTCCGGCAATCAATCATAGTCACCTTTTTGTTGCTCATATTAACCGAGAATTTCTCGGGGAATACTACAACCTTGTTGCCGTATAAAACAATATGGTGCTGTTTTGCCGCATCAATCTCATCAATCTTTGTGACCTCTGCCCCGATATGCAGATTTTTGTCTGAGTCAATATAAATCAAACCTGAGTTAGCCGACAAAAGATTTGAGATGATTTTGATTTGGCTATCGGAAGTAATTCGGGAGCGGTTTGCTCTCGGTGCAAGCTGTGGGTATTTATCAGAAGTCATATTTTTAAAATCTTTGAACTCTGTGTAAATACTGCTTGATGAGCTTGAAACCCTTGAAAAGCCTGTGTTCGGACTTCGGTTAAGTCCTCTGAACACGCTGATACTCGTTGTGTCTCTCCTCGGTATTCTTAATTCGGGTAGCATATTGTCACCTCTTAACCAATGTGAAAGTTATACCTTTTCTTTTGTGGGTGTGTTCGGAACCAAAACACTCCAAAATCCTGCCTCAGCTGATTATATACACTCATATCAACGGAATATCTTTCAGCCTCTTCGTAGTCCCTGTCAATCTGTGCCGCACAATAAACCTCATACATTCTGTCGTATGGAGCAGGGGCAAGCAGTTCAAAGTCACGGTCCGTGTCAATCAGATAGTTTCCGTATGTTCCAACTATGTAATTATCGCCTTCGCGATTACTTATTACATTGCTGATGATTTCCATTTCTACCTCATTAATATAACTTATAATGTCCTCATCGGACACATCATATCCGCTTTTAAGATTCCTCACTCTTTCAATTCTGTCTCTTATACACATCTGACGCTGCCGACGACTTAATAGGTGTAG
>ENA-UAPJ01000457-UAPJ01000457.1-human-gut-metagenome-genome-assembly--contig:-NODE-457-length-18352-cov-5.866754_pt1 | contig 18352 bp, 19 predicted proteins | sample MGYA00243479_ERZ654575 | MGnify/ENA primary metagenome ERZ654575 (study PRJEB26926, sample SAMN06164839) | human gut metagenome | biome: ENVO:00009003; feature: ENVO:2100002; material: ENVO:00002003... | reverse complement strand
ACGAGATTAGCGAGTGTCTCGTGGGCTCGGAGATGTGTATAAGAGACAGGCTCTTGCTTTCGGTATCGATAAGGAAGAAGACCAGAAAGTTATGGTTTATGACCTTGGCGGCGGTACATTCGATGTATCTATCATTGAAATGGGCGACGGCGTTCAGGAAGTTCTTGCAACAGCAGGTAATAACCGTCTCGGCGGTGATGATTTTGATAAGAAAGTTATGGACTGGATCGTTTCCGAGTTCAGAAAGACAAACGGCATAGACCTTTCAAATGATAAAATGGCTATGCAGCGTGTTAAGGAAGCTGCGGAAAAGGCAAAGATCGACCTTTCCGGTATGACAACTGCCCAGATTTCACTTCCTTTCATTACTCAGGACGCAACAGGCCCGAAACACCTTGAGATGACTCTTTCAAGAGCTCAGTTCAACCAGATGACTGCAGACCTTGTTGAAAAGACAATGGGTCCGGTTCGTCAGGCTATGCAGGACAGCGGCCTTTCAATGAACGAGATCGATAAAGTTCTTCTTGTAGGCGGTTCAACAAGAATTCCTGCAGTTCAGGAAGCTATTGAAAAATTCAGCGGCAAAAAGCCATTCAAGGGCATTAACCCCGACGAGTGCGTTGCAATGGGCGCAGCTCTTCAGGGCGGTGTTCTCGGCGGTGATGTTAAGGGACTTCTTCTTCTTGATGTTACTCCGCTTTCACTTGGTATTGAAACAATGGGCGGTGTAAATACCGTTATCATTGAAAGAAATACAACTATTCCTACCAAGAAATCTCAGATATTCTCAACTGCGGCTGATAACCAGACTTCTGTTGAAGTTCATGTTCTTCAGGGTGAAAGACAGTTTGCAAAGGATAACAAGACTCTCGGTATGTTCCATCTTGACGGAATTCTGCCGGCACGCCGCGGTGTTCCGCAGATCGAAGTTACTTTCGATATTGACGCAAACGGCATCGTTCATGTTTCAGCTAAAGACCTTGGCACAGGCAAAGAGCAGCATATCAGCATCACTGCTTCTTCAAATATGAGCAAAGAAGATATTGATAAGGCTGTTAAAGAGGCAGAGCAGTTTGCAGAGGAAGATAAGAAGAGACGTGAGGCTGTTGACCTTAAAAACTCAGCTGAACAGCTTGCTTATCAGACCGAACAGCTTATCTCAGAAAACGGTGATAAATTCTCAGCAGATGATAAGTCAGCTCTTGAAACAAAGTGCAACACACTTAAAGAAGCTCTCAAGGGAGATAATTTAGACGCTATCAAATCTGCTCAGGATGATCTCCAGAGTAAGTTCTATGAGGTTTCACAGAAGCTTTATCAGGCAGCTCAGGCGGCACAGGGTGCTCAGGGCGCTCAGCCGGGTGCAGATCCTAACGCACAGCAGGGCGGCAACGACGGATATACAGACGCTGATTTCACAGAAGTAGACGATAACTGATAAAGCACAAGGCTTTTTCTCCATTAAGTAAGGTGGCGGAATTTCATATTCCGTCACCTTAAATACGATTCACAGGGAGGAAAATATGGCAGAAGCAAAACGAGATTACTATGAAGTCCTTGGCGTTCAAAAGGGCGCAACAGAGGATGAAATAAAGAAAGCATACAGAAAAACAGCTAAAAAATATCATCCCGATCTTCATCCTGATGATAAGGAAGCTGAGGAAAAATTTAAAGAGTGCAACGAGGCATATGAGGTGCTTTCAGACCCTCAGAAAAAAGCGCGCTACGATCAGTTTGGATTTGCAGGCGTAGATCCCAACTACGGTGCCGGTCAGGGTGCCGGCGGCTATGGCGGCGGCTTTGGGTTTGACGGTGATATTGACCTCGGAGATATATTCGGGTCTATTTTCGGCGGCGGCTTCGGCGGAGGTTTCGGCGCCAGCAATCCTAACGCACCCCGCAAGGGCAGAGATATTCAGGTAAGTATAACTCTGACTTTTGAGGAAGCTGCAAAGGGCTGTAAAAAAGAAATAGAAGTTCCCCGTGTAGAGGACTGCAGTGAGTGCGGAGGCACAGGTGCCGCAAAGGGCACATCAGCCAAAACCTGTTCAAACTGCGGCGGCAAGGGTTATATAAATGTTCAAAACAGAATGGGCTTTACCGTGGTTACCCAACAACGTACTTGCAATGTATGCGGCGGTCGTGGTAAAATAATAGAAACACCGTGTCATAAATGTGCGGGTAAGGGTAAGGTAAGGCTTAAAAAGAAACTTTCTGTTGATATTCCGGCAGGTATTGACGAATCAAGAATCATCAATCTCCGCGGTATGGGCGACAGCGGTATGAACGGCGGCCCTGCGGGAGATCTTAAAGTGATAGTCAAGATTAAGCCGCATAAATTCTTCAGACGTGAGGGCTACGATGTTTGGTATGAAAAGCATGTTTCCATGGTAGAGGCTGCTTTGGGTGCTGAACTTCAGGTTCCCACACTTGACGGCGACGTTAAGTATAATATGCCGGCAGGTACTCAGCCTAATGACGTTTTTAAGCTCAAAGGCAAAGGTATTCAGAGACTTAATTCCGTTGGCAGGGGAGATCAGCTTGTAAGAATTATAGTTGATATTCCTAAGAGTCTTACCTCTCAGCAAAAAGAACTGCTCAAAGAGTTTGATAAATCCTATGTTGCCCCCAAAAATCAGGGCAAAGAGGGATTTTTCGATAAATTTAAAAAGAAGTAAAAAAGCGGTTATAATAATTAACAGAGCCGTGACGCGTGAGGTTGATACCGTCCTGAGCACGTTCAGGCGCGTAATACTTCGGAGAGGGATAATCTTATGGAAAACAAAAAGTACAGGATCGCAGTGGCGGGCACCGGTTATGTAGGGCTTTCAAACGCCGTACTGCTTGCCCAGCACAACTCAGTTTATGCCGTTGATATTGTTGAGGATAAGGTCAAACTTATCAATGAGCGCAAATCGCCCATTGTGGATGATGAAATTTCTAAATATCTTGAGGAAAAAGATCTTGATCTTACTGCTACAACTGACGGCGCAAAGGCTTATTCACAGGCCGATTTTGTAATTATTTCCACACCCACCGATTATGACGCACAGAAAAACTATTTTAACACCTCATCTGTTGAGGCGGTTATAGATTTGGTTTTAAGTGTTAATAAAGATGCCGTTATGGTTGTAAAATCAACCGTGCCGGTAGGCTACACAAAATCACTTGCTGAAAAATATCCGGGCGCAAACATTATTTTCAGCCCCGAATTTTTAAGAGAGGGCAGAGCTCTTTACGATAATCTTTACCCCAGCAGGATAATAGTAGGTTTCGACAAGGAAAATGAAAAGCTTGAAAAAGCGGCTCATACTTTTGCGTCGCTTCTTCAGCAGGGCGCTATAAAAGAAAATGTTCCCGTTCTCTTCACAAAGCCCACAGAGGCGGAAGCCGTAAAGCTTTTTGCTAATACTTATCTTGCACTTCGTGTAAGTTATTTCAACGAGCTGGACACTTATGCCGAAATCCATGGCCTTGATACAAAAGAGATTATTGAGGGCATAGGCCTTGATCCCAGAATCGGTTCTCATTACAACAATCCGTCATTCGGTTACGGAGGATACTGTTTGCCAAAGGACACAAAACAGCTGCTTGCCAACTATGAGGATGTTCCGGAAAATCTTATCCGTGCAATAGTTGAATCAAACAGAACAAGAAAAAATTTTATTTCTTCTCGTGTTCTTAAGAAGGCGCACCACAGCGCAGATAATATTGCAACTGTCGGCGTTCACAGGCTTACAATGAAGTCGAATTCTGATAATTTCCGCCAGAGTTCTATCCAGGGCGTTATCAAGCGCATAAAGGGAGAGGGCGCAAATGTTATTATTTATGAGCCCACTCTTGAGGATGGCAGTCTTTTCTACGGAAATAAAGTTGTAAATGATCTTGATGAATTCAAAAAGCTCAGCAATGTAATTATAGCAAACAGAATGAGCAGTGAGCTTGAAGATGTTGCCGATAAGGTATATACAAGAGATATTTATAACAGAGATTAATTTAATAAGATAAAGCGCTTCGCGTTTGCGGAGCGCTTTTTTTATGTCAAATTTTATTTGAAATGAGCGAGAAATTTCACACAAATCACATATTATTTTACATTTATATTACGCCGTTTTATATTTTCTTTTATATTGTGCTGTTATATTGAAAGAGGCGGCGGGAAAAATAAAACAGATAATAAAAATAAAATAATTTATGCACCCGCAGCTTAAAGAATATTTTGAAGGAGATTTTTATGAAAAAAATAATATCATTATTTGCGGCAGTTATGATTATTGCAAGTATATTTGCAGGCTGCGGAGCAGGCAGCCCATCAAAAATTAATGTGATGACTCGTGAGGAGGGCTCCGGCACAAGAAGCGCCTTTATTGAGCTTTTCGGTATTGAAACAGAGGACGAAAGCGGGGAAAAAATTGATAATACAATAGTAACGGCAGAAACTACAAACAGTACCTCCGTTATGATGACTTCAGTGGCGGGAGATCCGTCCGCGATAGGCTATATATCCATGGGCTCACTCAATGAGAGCGTTCGCGCACTTCAGATAGACGGAGTTGACGCAACGGTTGAAAACATAAAAAACGGAACCTATAAAGCTTCAAGGCCGTTTAATATTGCGGTCAAAGACGATGTTTCCGAAACGGCGAAAGATTTTATCAGCTTCATAATGAGCAGCGAGGGGCAGAAGGTTGTTGAGGAAAACGGTTATATTTCACAAGGCAGCAGCGGCTCATACAGCGGCACTAAACCGTCCGGCACGGTTACGGTAGCAGGTTCGTCTTCCGTTACTCCCGTTATGGAAAAGCTCAAAGAGGCATATGCTCAGGTAAATCCGAATGCAAGTATAGTAGTTCAGCAGAGCGATTCAACAACAGGTATTACTTCCGCAATTGACGGAGTGTGTGATATAGCTATGGCGTCAAGGGAACTCAAGGAAAGCGAGATTTCGGCAGGGCTGAAATCAACAACAATTGCTTTAGACGGAATAGCTGTAATAGTAAATCTTGATAACCCCGTAACCTCTCTTACAAGCGATGAGGTAAAAGCAATCTACACAGGTGAAAAAACCGAATGGTAACTAATAAAATTAAAGATTATGTAATGCGAGCGGTGTTTTTTATTGCCGCTTGTCTAAGCGTTCTTGCAGTGGCGCTTATATGCTGGTTCATATTTTCAAACGCTTTTCCCGCTATAAGCGAAATAGGCGTAGGCGAATTTCTTTTCGGCACAGTATGGAAACCGCTTAATAATAAATTCGGCATTTTTCCCATGATAATCGGAAGCCTTTATGTTACTGCAGGCGCAGTGGCAATGGGTGTGCCTGTCGGCGTCCTTTCAGCTGTTTATATGGCAAGATATTGCCCTGCAAAACTATATAAGATAATGAAACCCGCCGTTGATCTTCTGGCGGGTATACCGTCTGTTGTATATGGATTTTTTGGTCTTGTTGTGATAGTGCCTGCAGTCAGACAGATTTTCGGAGGAGGCAAAAGTGTATTTACGGCATCTCTTTTGCTTGCAATTATGATATTGCCAACTGTTATAAGTATTTCGGAAGCGTCTATCAGAGCTGTGCCGCAAAGCTATTATGAGGGCGCGCTTGCGCTTGGCGCAACAAAGGAGCGTTCTTTGTTCGGTGTTTCATTGCCCGCCGCAAAATCGGGCATTTCTGCGGGAATAATACTCGGTATTGGCAGAGCAATAGGCGAAACTACTGCCATAGTAATGATAGCGGGAAATCAGCCGATTATACCGCAAAGCATCTTTAGCGGTGTGAGAACACTAACTACGAATATCATTCTTGAAATGGGTTATGCCCAGGATCTGCACAGAGAGGCGCTCATAGCCACGGCGGCAGTTCTTTTTGTATTCATTCTATTGATAAATTTGTTGTTTTCCGCGCTGAAAGGCAGGGAACATAATATATGAAAAATAATACTGTTAATAAAATAAGCCTAAAGCAAAAAGCGATGATGTATAAAAAACGCCCTAAATCACTTGCTCTGGCGCTTGCAGTCTTTCTCTGCGCGCTTATCAGCTGTGCTGTGGTAGTTTTTCTCGTCAGTTATATTCTTGTTAAAGGCGTACCCAATCTTTCAGTCCGCCTTTTTGAATGGGAATATAACTCGGAAAACGTGTCAATGATGCCGTCAATAATAAATACGCTGATATATACTGCGGCGTCACTTGTAATTGCCGTTCCTGCCGGTGTTTTTGCGGCTATTTATCTTGCGGAATATTCACGGCGGGGAAATGTGTTTGTGCGTATTATTCGTGTTACTGCTCAAACGCTTTCGGGTATACCGTCAATAGTTTACGGTCTTTTCGGCTATCTTATGTTTTGCGTTTACCTTAAACTGGGATATTCCATGCTTGCGGGCACACTGACACTTGCTATTATGATACTTCCGCTTATTATGAGAACAACGGAAGAGGCGCTGTGCGCAGTACCTGATTCATACAGAGAGGCAAGTTACGGCCTTGGCGCGGGAAAATTGCGCACGGTATTCAAGGTTATATTGCCAAGCGCAATGCCGGGCATATTATCAGGAATAATTCTCGGGATCGGCAGAATAGTGGGAGAAACAGCCGCTCTTATTTACACAGCGGGTACTGTTGCCGGAGTTGTTACAAAGTTAACTGATTCGGGCAGAACTTTATCCGTGCATATGTATGCATTGCTTTCAGAAGGGCTTTATACAGAAGAAGCGTATGCAACCGCAGTTGTGCTTCTTGCCGCGGTGATAATAATAAATGCTGTTTCAAGCCTTATCGCCGGCGGTATTTCAAAAAAGGAGGGTAAAAAAGATGACGCCTAAGTTTTCAATCAAAAATCTTGATCTTTTTTACGGCGACTTTCAGGCTCTTAAAAATATTGATCTTGATATAGAGCAGGGAGAGGTAGCGGCATTTATAGGGCCGTCAGGCTGCGGCAAATCCACACTTCTCAAAACGCTGAACAGAATGAACGATCTTGTTGATTCCTGCCGTATTACCGGTGATGTGCTGCTTGACGGCAAAAACATATATTCACATGATACAGATGTGAATGAGCTAAGAAAAAAAGTAGGAATGGTGTTTCAAAAGCCCAATCCTTTTCCCATGAGTATTTATGACAATATTGCGTTCGGCCCGCGTACTCATGGTATTCATAAAAAAAGCCAGGTGGATGAAATAGTTGAAAAATCCCTCAAAGCTGCGGCGATATGGGATGAAACAAAGGACAGACTGAAAAAATCTGCTCTCGGCCTTTCGGGCGGTCAGCAGCAGAGGCTCTGTATTGCACGCGCACTTGCGGTTCAGCCTGAAGTGATACTTATGGATGAGCCCACCTCGGCGCTTGATCCTATTTCAACATCAAAAATAGAACAGCTTATCGGCAGTCTGAAAGAGAAATATACTATAGTTATAGTTACGCATAATATGCAGCAGGCAGCCCGCGTGTCTGATAAAACGGCGTTTTTCCTGCTCGGGGAGATTATCGAGTACGCTGACACTGAAAAGATTTTTAACGCACCTGAAAATGAGAAAACAAAGGCATATATTTCAGGCAGATTCGGATAATGCTCTTTACTTTGTGTGTGTTTGGTGTTAATATAAGTCTGCTGAGAAGCAGACTTCGTTTTTTGCCTTAAAATTCATTATAGGGAAGTATCATTTATATGGCACATCCGATAAAGCATTATATAACTATCACAAAACACCGCCACAGAGTAATGGTGCATTGTTTTAAAGCGGGAATACCATTGCAGGGTCTTTTTCACGATCTGTCTAAATATTCCCCAACTGAATTCATACCGGGCGCAAAGTATTATTTAGGAAACCGCTCTCCCAATGAAGGGGAAAGGGCGGAAAAGGGCTATTCCGCCGCATGGCTTCATCATAAGGGAAGAAACCGCCATCATTATGAGTACTGGATGGATTACAGTTCAAAAACAAAGCGCCTTGAGCCGGTTGAGATGCCGCTGAAATATGTTAAGGAAATGTTTTGCGACCGTGTTGCCGCAAGCAAGATATATCAGGGCAAAAATTACACCACTGCTCACCCTCTGCAGTATTTTTCAAATGCAAAATCAAGGATTATTATGCATCCCAATACTGCGGCACTGCTTGAAAAATTGCTTGTAATGCTTAAAGAAAAAGGCGAAAAAGAAACATTCAGATATTTAAGAAGCCTAAAATAATTAAATATTCATAATCAAATCCCGCAGGATGAATTTTACAGCGGGATTTTTTTGTGCTGACAGGGTGAATTTTTAGCTTTTACATTGTAAAATATTAATGTAAACGATAACTGCTTTTGAAAAAATTTATAATAAATAAAAAATATCTCTGCGTTACCTATTGCTTGTTACGCCGCGTAATGCTCTATAATAACGGCAAGGAGGTTGATAATATGTGTCAATATACTACCGGTGAAATAGCAAAACTCTGCGGTGTGTCCGTAAGAACTGTGCAGTATTATGATTCTAAGAATATTCTGAATCCGTCAGCCGTTACTGAAGGCGGCAGGCGCATCTATAACGAGGAGGACGCTAAAAAGCTCCAAACGATATGTATGCTCAAAGCACTTGGGCTGAAACTTCAGTCAGTAAAAGATATTATGGAAAGCGAAAATCCCAAAGAACTTTTGCTCGTATTGCTTGACGAACAGGCAAAGCAGATAAAAGGCGATATTGAGAACAGGCAAAATCAGCTTGAATCAATAAAGATTGTGCAGAAAAATATTCTTGATAATGATCTTGTATCTGTAAATTCACTTGAGGATATTGAGCGTATTGCAAACAGCAATAAAAGGCTAAAAAAAGCGCGGACAATAATGCTTTCAATAGGAATATTCATGGATGTTATTCAATTAGCAGCAATCATTGTGTGGATAGTGCAGGGCATATGGCAGTATTATGCCGCCGCAATGGCAGTTTCAGTTGTTTTCGGCATTATCCTGACAGCCTTTTACTATAACAGCACGGAATATATTTGCCCTAAGTGCGGGGCTCAGTTCAAACCGCCGCTTAAAAGCTTTCTGTTCTCTGCACATACACCGAAAACAAGAAAGTTAAAATGCCCCAAATGCGGCGCAGTAGGCTTTTGCGCTGAAACAGCGGCAGAGGAAAAGTAAATACGCCAAAGATAAATCAAAGGTTCACGCATTATTGTAAAATAAAAAGCCCGCCGTATCCCGGCGGGCGCTTTTTGTTTAAATGTTTTATTCGGTTGCTTTTTTCTTTCTGTGGATAATGAAACGGTTGCAGGGATAAGTCCATAGCGTTGGAATTATCATTCCTATAACTTTGAAAATAAGATCCCAAATGTTGCCCTCAAGTCCCCTTGAAACGGCAAATGTGGTCATTACAGAGCCTATCCAGCCGTTTGCAAAGATTGTGAACACTACCATTATGAAGTAGAGCACCATGCTGAGCGCAGGATTTGCGTCTGCTTTAAAAGTAACTTTTCTGTTTATTATGAACGCTATCGCATATCCTACGGTGGTGGAAATAAGGTATGTATAAAGATATCCCTTTGAGTTTATGCCTATCATATTCAAAGTGGGGTTTGATATTTCCTCAACTGTCATCGCCGCAAAAACAGTGTTAAGAAGCACCATGTGCACAACAAGCTCAATTGCCGATGAACCGCCGCCGGCTATGCAGAATTTAATGAATTTCCAGATTTCAGCGTGTTTTTCCGTCCATTTTTTAAAAATGTTCTTTTTATTTTCGTCTGCCATACTGTTAACCTTTCTTATAAGAATTTTATCAACAGGATTATTATGATGATTATAGCGGCAACAATACCAACCGCCTTTTCTATCATGGGTATAGCCGCGTCCATAGTTTCGGGCGCCTTGCTTGAAAGATAATCATATACCGGCCTTGAAACTTTTGTGCCTACCAGGTCTTCAAAAGTGCGTGTGTAGGTTTCGTACTCTCCAGGTTTGTTTTCATCAAGGGTGATTATTCTTACGCCTCTTTTTGTTCTGTTGCCGTAAACATTGAATCCGCTTGACTGAGTGAAACCAAGATCAACGTTTTTGTATCTGCCTACAAAGCTGTTTTTGTGGTCGTGCCCTACAAACACTGCCATAACGTCGCCCTTTTCGGAAACGGCGTCAAATTCGCCCGTGTTTTCATTAGGAATTGAGGGAGGCTCACACAGCATATCGCCTTTTCTGCATGTATCTCCCAAAATATAATACTCGTTTTTGTGTGTTCTGAAAGCACGTATTGAGCCTTTGTGGCTCTTTTTTACCTGCTTTAAAACATTGTAATATTCACACATCGGAATATGCTGAAATACTATAGACGGCACATAGCCCCCGTTCTTTTCTTTCAGCTGTTCCCGTTCTTTTTTGTACCATTCAATAATTTTTGTGTCAAACGGTTCATAACCGCCGCCCTTAGCGTCTGTTCCGCTGTCAAAAAGGTACAGACAAAATGCGTCTTTACTGCCGTCTGATGATTTTATCGGAATACAGCAAGTGCCGCCTCCGTCTATATCTTTTGTTTGATCACCTATAAATCCGGGCAGAGTTTTGTAGATATGTTCTATCTGATCTTTATTAGAAATACCTACCTGTCTGTCATGGTTTCCGAATGTAACGGCAAAAGGAATACCGCGCTTTGTAACGGGCTCAAGCAGTTTTGTTATCGTTGCCGCAACTGCTTTTTCAAGTTCCTTTCCCTTGCCTTTATACGTTACTCCGTAGCCTTTTATCTGATCACCGGTGTAAATTACAAGATCAGGTTTTTCCGCTTCAACTGCTGCCTCAAGCAGTGCCATGGTATCCGGGGAAACAGCAGGTATCTCCTGAATATCGGTGATCTGCATTATTTTGAATTTTTTGTTTTTGGTGAATTTCATAATTTCTCCGTCACTTTTCATTGCTCAAAAAAGCACGGCGTTTGCTGCGCCGTGCTTTTTACCGGCGAAAGTATTTATTGCTGATTATTTTGCGCCGTGTCTTCAGACACGTTCGTAGAATATGTGGCTTTGTTTTCCGTCGGTGGTGTGTAGTATTGATTTGTATTTGCACTGTCCGGCTGAATGTTTACCTGTGGCTGTTGATACTGTACACTGCCGCCCCACTGGTCAGCGCCGTTTTGCGGCTGCTGGTATGGTGGGTTATTGTTCCACTGATTAGCACCGCTCTGAGGCTGCTGATATGGTGGGTTATTGTCCCACTGATTAGCGCCGTTCTGCGGCTGCTGATATGTTACGCCGTTATTCCACGGGTTTGCGCCCATCTGTGGATTGTAGTAAACATTCGGCTGATTTGCAGGGTTAAAGTAAACTCCCTGCTGTGCCATCTGAGCTTTTAATTTTTTAGCCTTATTTAATCTGAATATGCTTATTACAATTGCAATAATGCCCACAGCTATTATAACACCGCCTATTATTTTAACGGTAGACATCTGTGATTTGTGTTCTTCAAGAGCCGCGGGAAATGCTTCTGCTCCTTCGCAGTAAAAAGAGAGAGCAACATGAGAATCTTCAATGCCTGCAAGGTAATCTGAATAGGTGGCAATTGCGTCATTGTAATACTGCACCAATTCGGGATCAATAGAATTTAAAGGTTCTGCTTTAGCACAGAGGTTTATATAGAAATCTCCAACATATGCCGTATCATCTTCAGCATAGTCATTCATTCTGGCAAAGATGCTTTTATCTTCGCTAACCATCAGTGAAGCAAGATGCGCTGTGCCGTCTTCCGTATAGTAAGCAATAAGATAATAATCTTCATTAACACTTGATGTATATTCAACATAGCCGTATTTATCAATAACAAGTACCTGCCCCATGTCGTAAACATTGTTTCCGGAGCTTGGCGCTTCCTGCCCTGCTGTAACAAGGTTTGGCTTAGGTACTAATGACATAAAAGTTATCAGAATTATTCCTAAGATTGCTAATATAACTCCGGTTATTATTCCGGTTATGGCGGAGAATGAATATAAATCACTCTTGGTTTTATTCATAATTCGTCCTCTTTCTGTTTATACTATGCGGTTAATGATTTCAGCTTTCTGATTATTTTACTTCCGTGGTTCCGCCGTTGTTTGCAGAGGAAAGGCCTATCCAGCTTCTTCCGGGGTTGAGCTTGAGTTCACTGCCGTCAGCTGCTGTGAGCTTGAGAACGCCGTTTTCAACTTTCCAAGTAAAGTCTGTTACGGTTCCTGCAGAGGCAAGCTTGCCCGTTCCGCTGGTCAGTTCAAAGTTGCAGTAGGTTTCTGTTTTTCCGCTGCCTTTGTAGTCGTTCTTATCTATATATTTGGTGTCTGCGTTAAGAACAATAATGTTTTCAAAACTTACAAGCTGCTCATAGTCAGACTGATTCTGATAAAGTTGATCTGTTGTGTTGTATGTAAATGTATGACTGTCAGTGCGTGAAGAGAATTTAACTGTTATGCTGTTGCAAGGTGTCTGTGAAACAGCAGTTGCAGTTTTGTTGAAGCTTAAAGCGGAAAATCCGTTGTCATCAATATTTGTTCTGTATTCTTTGCTTTCGATTACGGATTCAAGCTTGTCGCCTACAAGAACAGCGTTGTGCGGGCTTGATTTATCGCTTGTGCGCTTGAAACAAGTAGAAGTGCTCATTCCGTCAATATTATCAACATCATTGTCTTCAATATAATCATCCGCGCCTGTGTAGTCACCCTTGCTGTGGCTCTCACCAAAATGAATGAAAATCGAATCAAAAAGCTGTGAAAATTCAACAAAGCTGGGTCTTGCTGAACGGGTAGGACCAACCTGCTCCGGCAAATCCGTCATATCTGCGTAGAACCAAAGCATACGTGTGATTCCGCCCTCAACTTCTCCCTCAAAGATTATATCAGGAGTGTCCATATTATACTGCGGGCGTGCCTGAGGAGAGTTTTCTACTACTATTGCAACAGGTCTTTTTCCCACTGCTGATTCGTTATAGTCCGCTTCACCTGTAAGCGGGTTTGTTATTACTACGGGAGCTGCCGTTGTAGTGGTAGTTGTTTCAGGCTGAGTTGTGGGTTCTTCTTTGCCATAAAATACTCCGAAGTAAACGGCTACTGCTATTGCAACTACTGCTATAACTGCGATAACAGCTATAATTATTTTTTTCTTTGCGGGATCTTTCACTAAATCTACCTCTTCTTCCTCATATTCATCTTTGTATTCTTCTGTATTTCTTTTTTTAACAGGAAACTCATTTAATGCGGGATCAAGCGGCGCTTCACGCTTTGTGTTGTCTGGTGCTGAAGCCGCCTGCTCTTTTTCCCTCACCTGTGTCTGACTGCTGTTAGGTTTGCTGTCTTCAGGTGATTTAGAGCCTTTGATTTCATTGAGTATCTTATCTATCTCATCATCTTTGTTAGCCATTTCTTTTCCCCTTTCCAAAATGAAATGCTCCATTCTATTACATAATAACATATACAGATAAGAAATGCACTATATTTTTTTATTTTATTGATTTTAAATACAATATATAGTAAAATTGTATTAACTTGAAAAAGGAAGTTTTAAATATGTCAAAAGCTATACCGGTTATAATAACAAATTCAAATGTGTTGCTTTATGATGAGCAGGGCGGGGAATTCAAGCCGTTTTCACTGCCGGGTATCGCAAGCAGGCCCAATATTCCTTTTTATCATTTTTACGCAAAAAAGATTGCAGAGGGGCAGCATTATTTCAAAGAGTTTGTAAAAAAATATTATCAGCGCAAGCCGTCAAAAAATATTCTTGCAATTATTGTGCCGGATGATACAAGCCCGCTTGAAAGCATATTTATAAATGAGTTTTTTGTTAATTCCGGCGCCTGTAAAGCTGTTGCGCAGATGACTATGGGTCAGGCGCTTCAGAAAAACATAAATCAGTATATATCTGTTTCAAAATCAAGCAGAAATATAGTTTTGCAGTATATAAGAAACAATGAAATCCAGGCATCACGATATTATGACTGCAATGAATATAATGTTGAGCGCATAAAAGAGGACGCTAAACGCCTTCATATAGACATAGAGTATGAAAATACGCCTGTTTTCGTAAATAATTTCAATCTTAATATGGATGATTTTTTTGATATGGGCGAGGTAATTACTCCAAAGCAGTTTATGGATAAAATTGCTGCAATAGATGTTGAAAAAATTTAAAAACAAAGAATAAAAAAATCACCTTTACTAAAAATAACAGTGAGGTGATTTTTTATGAAAAAAAGCAAAAATCAAAAAGGCAAAAACAACAGGGAAGTTCAAAACAGTAAAAAGGTAATTGACCTTACATCGTATATCAGCCCTGATATGGCAAACAGCGATACTTTGGGCAGCTATACGGGCACAACTAAAAATTCTTATGAAACAGGCGAGTATGAGGAGCCGGAGCAGGATGCGGACGACCTTTAATCCTGCTTTCAAAAAAACTAAGCGGTTTGGATTTCCAAACCGCTTTTTTGTATCCTTATATTTTTTAGCTGAAAAAGATGGCGGCGCCAAGGCAGAGCGCAAGCGCCGCGGCGCTTAATGCGGCAAGAGAGTCTGCCGCCCTTGGGGATATGTTTATTCCCGCGTAAAGCCCTCCGCTCTTTTTTACGGTATTGTTTTTTTCGTTTTCGTTATCCATATATTTTTATCTCCTTGTGAGGTACTTCCTCATATCTATTGCGCATGCCGCAAGTATTATCGCGCCTTTGATAACATAAAGCATGTTTGCGGAAACAGAAAGGAAATTAAGCCCTACAAATATAAGCTGAAGCAAAAGCACGCCTATAACTATTCCGCTGATTTTACCTGTTCCGCCAACAAACGATACACCACCTATAACACAAGCCGCAATTGCGTCGCTTTCATAGGTAAGTCCGGTGTTAGCAGAGCATGAGGCAATACGGGCACCTTCAATAAATCCTGTTATTCCGTACATAACACCTGCAAGCACAAATACTGCCACTATAGTTGCAAAAACATTTACACCGGATACATTGGCGGCTTCTTCGTTAGATCCTACCGCAAACATATTTTTGCCGAATTTGGTTTTGTTCCAAACCACCCACATTAAAGCGGTAAGCAAAGCGGAGTACAGCACATATTTCGGCACGGCAACACCGCCTATTGTAAATAGCGTGCCGCGGATAAATTCCGTGTATGATTCATCAAGTCCGGAAAGGGTCTGACCGTTGTTTGTACCCGTCATCAGGTACATAAGCACCAGACCGAAAACAATCAGCTGTGTGGAAAGCGTAACTATAAACGGGTGAAGCTTGAATTTAGCAACGAAAAAGCCGTTTACAAGGCCTACTGCCCCGCCTATTGCAATTACAATAAGAAAAACTGCCCACAGAGGCATTACGCTGAGGTCGGGAAACATTTTGTTGGGGTAACCCGCCATCTGCAGCAGTGACGCGCCGACACATGCTGTAAGTCCAACTACTCGCCCCGCCGAAATATCAGTACCGGTCAGAACTATGCATCCCGCAACACCAAGAGCTATAGGCAGTTTTGATGCTGTGAGGGAAATAATATTTATTATTGAAGGCAGAGAAAGAAACGAGGGCACTTTTATCGCTATAAAAATAATCGCCGCCGCAATTATTATATACATGGCGTTATTAAGAATAAAATCCGCTGCCGCTCTTCTTCTGTCAGCCGGCGGCATTGCCCTCAGCCCTCCCAAAGGTGTATCTTTATTTGATTCAGGCATGGAATCACTCCTTAAACATATTTTGCTGCAAGCGTCATTATTTCTTCCTGCGTGGCGGTCTTTGCATCCGTTTCGCCCGCAAGGCGCCCTCCGCTCATAACAAGTATCCTGTCGCAAACACCAAGCAGTTCCGGCATTTCGGAGGAAACCATCAGAACTATTTTACCGCGCGCGGCAAGGTCATTTATCAGTTTATATATTTCATATTTTGCCCCTACGTCAATTCCTCTTGTAGGCTCGTCAAGAAGCAGCACGTCCGGCTCTGTCAGCAGCCATCTCCCAAGAATTACTTTCTGCTGATTTCCGCCTGAGAGAACGCCTATTTTTGTTTCCTGATCAGGGGTTTTTATTCTGAGTTTCTCAATCAGTTGCGCAACGCTTTCTTTCATCTTTTTATCGCTTAGAAACGGCCCTGCTGAAAACTTTTTCAGGCTTGATATCACAGCGTTTTCACGGATGTTTAGTATGGCAAAAATACCTGTTGCTCTGCGTTCCTCTGTCAGCAGAGCAAAACCGTTTTTCACTGATTCTCTAGCATTCCTGTTTTTTACTTCAGTGCCGCACAGGTATATGTTGCCGCTTTTTCTTGTGTTTATTCCGAATATAGTTTCAAGCAGTTCCGTTCTGCCGGAGCCGTCAAGCCCTGCTATGCCCAGTATTTCACCGCGCCTTGCTGTAAAAGAAACATCGTAGAGCTTTTTATACTGGGCGCTCAGACCGTTCACCGTAAGAAATGTTTCGCCGGGTGTGTTTGTCTTTTCCGGATATCGGTTCTTTAGTTCGCGGCCAACCATCAAGCGTATTATCTCATCGGTTGTGAGCTTGTTTGCAGGTTTTGTGGCAATATGCTTTCCGTCCCTCATTACAGTAACTTCATCGGAAATTCTTAAAATCTCTTCCATTTTATGGGAAATATAGATTATTCCGCATCCTTTTTTCTTTAAAGACGCAATTATTCCGAATAGCCTTTCAGCCTCGGCATCAGTCAGAGATGATGTCGGTTCGTCAAATACAATTACTTTTGCGTTATATGAGACTGCCTTGGCTATTTCCGCCATCTGCCTTTGTGAAACGGGCATTTTGCCCATTACGGATCTTGGGTCTATATCAAGACCTAAAGTATCGAATACACTTTTTGACTGCTCATACATTCTCTTTTCGCTTGTGAGCGGTATGAATTTTGAAACTGTCGGCAGGCGGCCGAGCCACATGTTATCCATTACACTGCGTTTAAGTGCCTGATTTAGCTCCTGGTGTACCATTGCCACCCCGTTTTCAAGCGCTTCTTTAGAGTTCCTGAAATTTACTTCTTCGCCGTTTAAAAAGATTTTTCCGCCGTCTTTTGCATATACGCCGAACAGGCATTTCATAAGCGTTGATTTGCCTGCGCCGTTTTCACCCATAAGCGCATGAACAGTGCCCGCATTTACTGTTATTGAAACACCGTCAAGCGCTTTTACACCGGGAAAGCTTTTTGTAATTCCTTCCATTTTAAGCAGTACATTGTTTTTGTTCATAAAAGCACTTCCGTTTTATTCTCCTGTGTATACTGAGTAGGGTACATTCACTCTCCAGTCTCCTACTGTGTTTTCAGTATCAAGACCGGTGAGAGGAGGGGCGGAGGAGTTGAAATTATCTATAATAGTTTTAATGGCTTTTGCCATGCCTTCGCCGTCCTGCTTAATAGTGCCCGCCATTGAGCCGTCCGCTATTTTAGATTTTGCGGCATCTGTAGCGTCAATTCCGAAAATGGGTATTACAACAGAGCCCTCCCCCTTGTTATATCCTGCGCTTTGAAGTGCAGATACAGCGCCTAAAGCCATCTCGTCATTATTTGCAATTACAAGTTCCACCATATTGTTTCCGGAGGTACTGTGTTTGGCAAGTATGGTACTCATATAGTTGGTTGCCGCCGCGGAAGACCAGTTACCGTCTTGGTCAACAAGATATTTGTTTGTGTTGCCGGCGTCATAAAATTCAATTGCGGGTTTTCCCGCTTCTTGCAAAATGGCGTTGCAGTCCTCAACGGCGTACTGCGTTCTTGCAATTGCCTCAAGGTTGCCCTCCTGACCTTTAAACATTACATAACTTATCTTTCCGTCTTTGTTAAGGTCATATTTGTCATAATTCTGCAGCAGGTAGTTTCCTATCATTTCTCCCTGCATATGGCCTGCCATTTCATAATCAGTTCCCACGAACACGCATTTTTCATAGCTTGATACAACGCTTTCGTCCACAGAACGGTTAAAGAATATTACGGGTATATTTTGCGCTTTTGCAAGGTTTACTATATTTTGCGCAGCGTCGTTTGATCCGGTGTCAACCACGTTTACTACAAGCAGGGACGAGCCTTTTGCAATGGCTGTGTGAACCTGTTCAGTCTGAGTTGTCTGACTGCTGTTTGCGTCATAATCGTTGTAGTTAAGACCCGCTTCACTCAGTATTCTGTCAAGCTCTGCGCGAACTCCTGAGATATAGGTGTCGCTGAAGGTGTAGTAGAGTACGGATATTTCACCTTTGCCTGAAGTTGAAGTGTCGCCTGAACACGCAGTAAGGCAAAATACGGCAAAAAGTATCGCTGTTATAAATGCTGTAATTTTTTTCATTTGTATCACTCTGTTTCAATATGTTAATTTAGGCGCAGTCTGTCTCTTATACACATCTCCGAGCCCACGAGACACTCGCTAATCTCGTA
>ENA-UAPJ01000449-UAPJ01000449.1-human-gut-metagenome-genome-assembly--contig:-NODE-449-length-18696-cov-4.586610_pt1 | contig 18696 bp, 24 predicted proteins | sample MGYA00243479_ERZ654575 | MGnify/ENA primary metagenome ERZ654575 (study PRJEB26926, sample SAMN06164839) | human gut metagenome | biome: ENVO:00009003; feature: ENVO:2100002; material: ENVO:00002003... | reverse complement strand
AAGTCGTCGGCAGCGTCAGATGTGTATAAGAGACAGAAGAACAGTTGTCCGTTTTACAACAAGAAGGATTGCCGGCTGGAGAGGAAGAACATATACAGAATCGGTTAAATGAGTTGGCGGAACGTATTTCAGCTTATCAGCATCTGTATGCGGAATGGCAGCAGAACGATGAGAAAATAAAGAAATTGCGGACACACTGTGATGCTCTGCGTGAGAATGTCTCACAGTGTCGTTTGGCTGCGCAAAAGGTATCAGCCGCTAAAGAACAGTCGGCTATTTTACAGAAAGCAGCTGTTGATGAGCAACAAAGATTCGAAGTGATCGCTAAAGCGTTGGATACACTCCAACAGGAACGTTCTTTGTTATTAAAAGGGAAGAGTGCGGACGAAGCTGAGGCTGCTGTTGCCCGAAGAGAAAAAGAATTGAATGAGGCGTTGGAAAAGGCTCGTAAACAAGTGGAGGGAGTACAAAACCATCTTTCCGGCCTGCAGGGAGAAATGAAACAATTGTCCGTTGTCATTGAAGAACTTCGGGAGCAACAGAAAGGTATTGAATTTCCGGAACAACTTCCTCAGGCTATAGCGAAACAGCAGGAAGATAATCTTAATACGGAACGTACGTTGTCGACTGCGGAGGCACGTCTGTTGCAGCAGGCAAAGAATAAAACAATCTTTGAGCAGATAACCAAAGAACTTACCGAAAAACAGGCAGTTGCCGTACGTTGGGCTAAATTGAATAAATTGATTGGTAGTGCCGACGGTGCTAAATTTAAAGTCATAGCCCAAAGTTATACTTTAAATCTGTTATTGCTTCATGCCAACAAACATCTGGCTTATCTTTCCAAACGGTATAAGTTACAGCAAGTTCCCGATACACTGGCGCTTCAGGTGATTGATTGCGATATGTGTGACGAGATACGTACGGTATATTCGCTTTCGGGAGGTGAATCTTTCTTGATTTCACTGGCACTTGCATTGGGTTTATCTTCGCTTTCGAGCAATAATTTGAAAGTAGAATCCCTGTTTATCGACGAAGGATTCGGCTCGTTGGATGCTGACAGCCTGAGAACAGCCATGGAAGCTTTGGAGCAGCTACAGATGCAGGGACGGAAAATCGGAGTCATTTCCCATGTACAAGAAATGAGTGAACGTATTTCAGTTCAGGTGCAGGTACATAAGAAGATCAATGGAAAAAGCGTGCTTACCGTCGTAGGGTAAGCACCGTTATTTCCGGCCATGCACCGAAGCGAAAAGGAAGTCCGACATAGCCGATGCCTTCATTTACGTACAAACCACGTGTCCCTTCCAGATACATCCCGCTCCATTCGGGATAGATATAAGAGGAAGGAGAATGATTCCCGAATTTTAACTGCATAGCGTGGGTATGCCCTGCCAGCATTAAATCGATGTCTGTTTGTGGGAGTACTTCCCATCTCCAGTGGGTAGGGTTATGGCTTAAAAGTATCTGGAACATTCCTTCGGTTCCCCGCATCGCTTCGGGGAGGTCAGCATATTGGGAGAAAGGCGGTTCTCCTTCGTTTTCAACTCCAATAAGGGCGATACTGTCGCTGCCCTGAATCAGAATCGTATGAGAATTATTCAATAACTTCCAGCCCATAGCGGCTTGTCTTTGCAGGAGATCATTCAGATTATCGTCTTGCTCTTGCTGGCTTTTCCAGCGGAAATAAGGGCCGTAATCATGATTTCCTAAAATGGAGTAGACTCCATCTTTGGCTTTCAGTCCGGACAGTATATCTTGAAAATCATTTAGTTCGACTGCACGATGATTAACCAGATCTCCGGTAAAGACAATAAGATCGGCCTGTTGCTCATTCACCAGTTTTACTAACTTCTGAATAGCGGAAGTATTTCCCTGCCAACTTCCGATGTGAATATCTGATAACTGGACAATACGGTATCCATCGAAAGCTGATGGAAGCTTGGGCGAGGAATAAGTTACCTCTTTGACGTCAAACTGCGTGCGTCCGATAAAAGACCCGTAGATGATCATTACGATAGAAATCACGGCTAATGTCAGCCCGGTACAGATAAAGGGAGTTCGGGGCCACCGTAGCCATTTGTGGAAAGGTACCCCGATAATCGTGCAGAGAGACAGCAATAGTTTAGGAGCCGTAAATAGGAAGAAAAAGATGGAAAACCATCCAATAGCCTGTGTATGGCGTTCGGCAAAGGCGTTATTGGAGAAGTAAACCAGATAAAGTAATCCTGTGGATAACAGGAAAGCAGGCAGCCAGTAGAGGATTCTCAGCCAGCGTTTTGCCGTCAGATGAACGATAAATCTGAGATACAGATAAATGTCCGGTAGAATAAGGAAAATAAGTAAAAATATAAATAGGCGTTGCAACATAACAGCACGGATATTAAATTTTTAGTTGAAATAGGCGAAGCATCTGACTTTGGTCAACTGTCTATGATTTTAAGTTCGTCCAGGTTCTTCTTGATTTCCTGAATACGGTTCAGGAATTTCTTGCGATAAATCCACAAGATCAGCCCCAGCCCAGCTCCCCAAAGCAGGATAAAAAACAGAATGATGGCTATTCCATATTGCCATATCTGCCAATAAATAAATGAGAGTACTGCCAGTATAAGAAGGAAAGCAGTAGCAATCAGACGTTCCCGAATCATCCATCGGTGGATGCGGTTGACACGACTGATCACCTCTATCAGAGGCATTTCGTCCACTTTCGTCTGTTGTAGAAAACGGGTGGTGGTGATGTCCCAGTAGAGTGCGGGAATCCACGATAGAATGATAATGATATAGATCGGATTCAGTCTGCCGTGCAACAGGACTTCCAGCAGGAATAAGACCAATACCGGCAAAGAAATCAGGATTAGTTTGATATTCAGCCGGGCAATGGCATGGATACCTTTGTCTGCATGTCCTATCAGTTTGCCAAGTTCTTCCTCTTTGATCAGCTCCTTGTCTTTTAAGTGCTCATCCAGGGCATTCCATGATTTTTTCAGTTCTTCCAGTTCCATATATGATTACTCCTTTTTCATTTTTTTTAGTTTGTCTTTGATACGGCTCAGTTTGGTAGCCACATTGGTCACCGTCAGTCCGGTGATCTCCGCAATATCTTCGTAACTTTTGTCTTCAAGATAAAGCAGGATAATTGATTTGTCGAGTTGTCCCAGCTGATTGATCATTTGATAAAGTTGCCTCAGCATTTCGTGGATCGGGTCATGTTCTTCTATCATCCAGTCCGCTTCGCGGGTGAGGGTGACGATTTCCGGTACATTCTTTTCTTTGCGGAAAAAGCTGATACACGTGTTCAGAGCGATGCGGTAAATCCATGTGGACATTTTGCATTCTCTTCTGAACTTGGGATAGGCTTTCCAGAGGTTGAGTATTACATCCTGATAGAGGTCATTGAGCGGGGCGTTAGGATTGGTATATAAGTAACATACCTTGTAGATCACCCGTTCATATTCGCGGATGACCGATAAGAACTCCTGTTCAATAGGGTTGGTTGCCTCTGTTGTTCGTTCTCTCATGAATTAAATGGGTTACTTTTCTGGTTAGTTAGTCGTGCGAAAAGGAGAAAAATCACAAGTAAACGAAAGTTATTGCAGATTGGCAGCCAGGAATTTTCGCATTTCCTCCGTACTTTTTCCCCGACGGCGGGCATAGTCTTCGAGCTGGTCTTCTCCTATCTTTCCGACAGAGAAGTATTCGGCAGCCGGATGGGCAAACATCAGACCGCAGACCGAAGCATGAGGGTACATGGCACCATTCTCGGTCAGTGTGATGCCTATCTGTTTCATATCCAGCAGTTCGTCCAACAGGAAATTGATGGATTGATCGGGCAGGGACGGGTAGCCTACGGCAGGGCGAATCCCTTGATATTTCTCGACCAACAGATCGGGCATTGACAGACTTTCATCTTTGGCGTATCCCCACGCTTCTTTGCGTACATATTCGTGCATCTTTTCCGTAGCAGCTTCTGCCAGACGGTCGGAAAGAGTCTGGACGAGTAAATGTTTGTAGGGATCCTGCTCGTACAGGCCTTCCATATCTGCATCTATGCAAGAAGCAAAGGCACCTATTGTATCCGGAATGCCAGAAGAAAGAGGGCGGATAAAGTCACTCAGGCAAAGGAACGGGCTTCCATCCCGTTTAGGCGTCTGCTGGCGGAGCAAAGGGAAAACTAGGAATTGACCGGTTTCTTTTTCAATCACCAGGTTATCTCCGTCCGAGTTTGCTTTGCAAAGTTTGAAGATAGTTCTCACTTCATAATCCTTGTCAAGTAAATCCAGCATCCGGTTGGCCTCCTTAAACAGTTGCATAGCTTCGGAAGCCTTGTTGCGGTCTTCTTCCGGAAAAGTAGTCAGCCATGAAGCACGGCAGACATCGCAACCGTGAATGTTGGCGATCGCTGCGAAACGAGGTTGGAATCCCCATGCATGGAAAAAGTAAATCCAATTGATGTAGGGGGCGACGTTATGTATCTTATAAGATAAAATCATATGTTTATAAGTGACGAGTTGCTGTTTATCTGAATCTTAACTCCTGTCCACGATAATTCTCGTCAATGGTTCCGTTATCATATAACAGATGACCGTTCACAAATGTTTTTTCTACTTTCCAGTGGAAAGTATGACCTTCCAGCGGGCTCCATTTACATTTGCTCAGGATGCAGTCTGTGGTAACAGTCCACGCACTGTCGGGACGAACCAAAACCAGATCCGCCTGATATCCTTTCCGGATAAATCCGCGATTACGTATCTCATACATTTGTGCAGGAGCATGAGACATCTTCTCTACTACCTTTTCGATGCTGAAAGCGCCTTTGTCTGCCAATTCGAGCATACTAACCAAAGAGAATTGTATGGTCGGCATGCCGGACATGGCTTTTAATGCACCTCCTTCTTTTTCACTCAAGGAGTGCGGAGCATGGTCGGTCGCAATAGCGTCGATCAGACCGCTGTTGACTGCCTCCTGCAAAGCCTTCCGGTCTTCTGCCGTTTTGATGGCAGGATTACATTTGATGCGCGCTCCTAAGGTCTGATAATCTTCTTCGGTAAAAATTAGATGAGACACACACGCTTCGGCAGTAATACGCTTCTCTGCCAAAGGTGCTTTGGAGAATAAACTCAGTTCTCTGGCAGTAGAAATATGCATAATATGCAGACGCGCATTGGTCTCGCGTGCCAATTGTACCGCCAAAGCGGAAGAACGGTAGCAAGCCTCTTCCGAGCGGATGACCGGATGAAGTGACAAAGGTACATCGTCACCGTATTCTTTTTTATATTTATCCGTATTCTCTTTGATGATTCCCTGATCTTCACAGTGTGCTGCAATCAGTAAATCCGTACCTCCGAAGATATTGCGCAGACTTGCCATCCGGTCTACCAGCATATTTCCCGTACTGGAACCCATAAATAACTTCACCCCACATACCCGGTTTTTGTCCAGCTGACTGAATAACGGATAATTATTGTTAGTCGCTCCGAAATAACAGGAGAAGTTGACAGATGATTTTTCCGCCAGCAAAGCCAGTTTGTCATTCAGCGCCTCCAAAGTTGTGGTCTGAGGATTTGTGTTCGGCATATCCATGATCGAGGTAACTCCTCCGGCTGCCGCAGCATGGCTTTCCGTTGTGATATCTGCTTTATGAGTCAGCCCCGGATCGCGGAAATGTACGTGCTCGTCAATAGCCCCCGGCAAAAGATAACAGCCGGATGCGTCAATCGTTTCGTCACAAGGCATGGCAGCCTCTTGTCTGTCAACTAAGATCTCAGCAATCTTCTCACCTTCAATAACAACAGATCCCGGAACTTTTCTTCCTTCGTTGACAATTACGGCGTTTTTTATCAGTATACGTTTCATTTCTTTTGCGGGAATTTATGGAACCAACTATTTATTTTTAACTTGATCACTCCGAATATGGCTTCTCCAAAGATACTGCTGTTCATCTTGGAAGTTCCCAACTCACGGTTAATGAAGATGACGGGGACTTCTATGATTTTGAATCCGCATTTGTAAGCAGTGAACTTCATCTCGATCTGAAAAGCATATCCTTTGAAGCGAACATGGTCCAGATCGATTGTTTCCAGTACCTGACGGCGGTAGCATACAAATCCGGCAGTCGTATCATGCACCGGAATACCGGTAATGAAGCGGACGTACTTGGAGGCAAAATAAGACATCAGCACCCGTCCCATCGGCCAGTTGACTACATTCACACCACTTACATAACGGGAGCCGACAGATACGTCTCCTCCTTCTTTTGCACAAGCTGCGTACAAACGGGGCAGATCATTCGGGTTATGGCTGAAATCGGCATCCATCTCGAAGATATATTCGTATGCGTGCTCCAACGCCCACTTGAATCCTGCGATGTAAGCAGTACCCAATCCTAACTTCCCTTTGCGCTCGATCATAAAGAGGCGTTCGGGGAATTCCTGTTGCAAAGTTTTCACAATGCTTGCAGTGCCGTCCGGAGATCCGTCTTCTATAACCAGTATATGGAATACCTTGTCTAAACCGAAAACGGCACGGATAATATTTTCTATGTTCTCCCGTTCATTATAGGTCGGGATAATAACGATGCTATCTGATAATTGCATAGAAGTCCTATTTTTAAGACAAATGTAGCGCTTTTCCTTTAGTTATAGAGGGACTAAGGATAATTTAACGCGTTTGTATTTGTTCCCCGGTGTGAAACTATTGGTTTCATGCCTTGAAACTTTTAGTTTCATTACTTAAAAGAGTGTAGTTCGTTTTAATCTTTTATAAATCAGCGATTAAAAGTGTTTTTATAAAGATGCAGGTAACGATATAGTAGTGGAAGTTCAGCTACACATTGCATTGCTCTGCATAATTTCAAATATCTCTGTAACACAAAGGTAAGCAATGTTTTTGATGCTTCCAAGTTAATCATAGCATATTTATAGAAGGGTTGACAATTAATTGTCAGCCCTTTTTTTATCCGATATCCTCTGTCATTCTATCAGTCTCTTTTTTAAGAAGGAGAATTGCGTGTATTCCCCTTTCTATCCTGATGAAGAAAAAATATTCTGAAAATCCACATTGATACTAAGTGAGTTACAAGGAAAATGTGGGGCTGGCGGTTACCGTCAGCCCTATTTTTTCATGCCCAATTTTGAAAACTTTGCAACCGAAAAAAGAAAAATAACCCATTGGAACAAAGGAATATTGTATGGAAGAGAACAGAAATGATATTGAGATACTCAAAGCAATGATAAAGGACAACTTTGAGGAACAAAGAAAACTGATTGCCAAGCTGGAAACGGCTCTGGAAGCAGTAACCAGTTTCAACGGCAAGCAAATGCTGGACAGCCGGGATATGCGCCTGATGCTGAAAGTATGCGACCGGACACTGATCCGCTGGCGTAATTCCGGGAAACTCCCATTTTTCAAACTCAGCGGCAAGATTTACTTCTGGGCTTCTGACGTATATAAATTCCTGAGAGAAGAATGTCTAAACGAAGATTTCATATCCGATTCTATTAACTCATAAATAAAAATTCACATGGAAAATCAAAGTAAAGTAATCGTCATAGAACGAAACAAATTCGCAGCACTCGTCAAATCACACCGCAAATGCCTCCAGATGCTGAACATCCTGACTTACATCTACACAGTTAAGGAAGTAAGCCTAACCCTGACCTTGCAGGAAATCTGTGAAGTCCTGCACATGACTCCCGAGGAAGTGGAGATACAGCGACAGAAAGGATATATCCGCTTCACGACACAGAAAGGGATGACCGTCTATGAAATCACGGACCTTCTCCGATTGGAGAATATGCTGGAGATGGGGAGCGTCTATCGTAAGATCGACAAAAAAGTAATGAACCTCGAACCTCTAAATAATGAATAAACAATGAAAGAAGAAGAGCAGGACAAGAAACAGCGGAAGCGTCTGGTACACGCTTCCCTGTTTAGCGGATTCGGTGCCCCTGATCTGGCAGCCGAATGAATGGGCTGGCAGAATGCCTTTCATTGTGAGATAGACGATTTTTGTAACACCATTTTAAATTACTGGTTTAAAGATGCAAAAAGTTATACAGACATCAGAACGACTGATTTCAGAGAATGGAGAGGAAAAATCAATGTCCTTACCGCAAGTTTTCCTTGTCAACCCTTTTCTGTTGCCGGACAAAGAAAGGGAACGGACGATAACCGTTACCTCTGGCCGTATTTGTTGCGAGCCATACAGGAAATCAGGCCCGATTGGGTCATTGGTGAGAACGTTGCTGGCATCCTCACAATGGTACAGCCCGGCCAGGAGGTTGAAGTGGGAAGTCAATCCACTCTATTCGGAGAGAGTGAGCCTGTATTTAAAAGACGACAGCAATATGTTGTTGAAACCATTTGCCTTGATCTTGAACGTGAAGGATATTCCGTCCAGCCGGTACTTATACCGGCTTGTTCCGTCGGAGCTCCCCACCGCCGGGACCGGGTATGGTTTATTGCCCACCGTGACAGCCCAGGATTACAAGCGCAGGGGACCGAACAGCCGCCAGCAGGGACTGCCGGAAATGATCCATGAAATACTTCTTCCCACCCCATTGGCTACGGAAATACACCATCCGGAAAGGGTCCACAAATGGAAGCAGGCCCATGCTCCATCCCTACACAGCCAACTCAATGGGGAGAAGAAACCCAACGGCTTGAGCGACTTTCTGGACTTTTACGGGATGCTGCTGCCCACCCCGGTAGCCAGCGATGCCGGTGTGGGTGCAGTAATGGGGAAAAACGACAAGATTATAGTGACGCCGAAAGGAAAGATGCGGAAGATCAATCAGAAAGGCCATGTCTGGAGTGTAGGGCTTGGGAGGATGGCAGAACTTCTGCCCATTCCGACAGCGAGGGACTGGAAGGGTGCGGCAAGCCCGGAGAGTCTGGAGAAGAGAGGCAGGATACCGGAAAAGAACAGCCTTCCCGATTTCTTCGCCCGGACTGGAAAGAGTTTCCAACTCAATCCCCTGTTTGTGGCCGAGATGATGGGTTTTCCTCCAAGTTGGACGGTATTACCTTTTCTCAATGAAGAGAAAAATCCATCAAAGGATACGGAAACGCCATCGTCCCCCAGGTAGTCTACGAGATATTTAAAGCAATAGAAGAAACCTATAAATTCAACATTCATGAATAAAGTATCAATATTTGAACATCCCGAGTTCGGACGCATCCGGACACTGGAAATTGACGGGAAAATATGGTTCTGCGCCTCGGACGTTGCCTCCGCACTTGGCTACTCCAATCCGCGAGATGCCGTCGTAAGACACTGTAAACCAATGGGCGTCGTGGTTTACGATACCCCCACACGCAGTGCCGTCCAGAAAATCAAGTACATCAGCGAAGGGAACGTGTACCGGCTGATTACCAGTAGCAAGCTGCCTTCCGCCGAGAAATTCGAAAGCTGGATATTTGACGAGCTGGTTCCTGAGACACTAAAGAACGGAGGCTATCTTCTTAAGAAGAACGGCGAAACGGACAATGAACTGCTTGCGCGTGCCGTATTGCTCGCACAGAACCGTATAAAAGAGCGTGACAGCCGTATTTCAGTATTGGAGAAGGAGAACAACTATGCCATCCTGAAACTCAAACTACAGGCCCCAAAAGTGCTGTATTACGACAAAGTCCTGCAATCCCAAAGCACCTACACAACCACACAGATAGCGAAAGAATTGGGAATGACTGCCGGTATGCTGAACAAGCGGCTCCGATGGGCAGGCATCCAGTTCCGCCAATCCGGTCAGTGGCTGCTCAAAGCCCCTTATCAGAATCAAGGCTATACGGCAACCCGGACGCATGTATGGGAAAGCCGGACAGGAGAAACCGGCACAGCCCAACTGACCGTCTGGACGGAAAAGGGTCGGTTATTCATACATTACCTTTTTGAGGCCTATCTGGTATAGCCGGAATATAAGTCACTGTGATAAATAAAAAGCTACTGAAACAAAAATTCAGTAGCTTTTTTATTGCTTTCAATTGATACTATCTCAACCGTGGTCCCGTTTTCTTCTTTTCTTTTGGAGGTACAATCTCTTGTCGCGGTGCTTCTTGCGGCCTTATTTTTTCGCTGACAGTCTCACTCTGAAGAAGCCTGTTTAAATACCGGAGGTCCTTCAGCAATTTCTGTTTGCATTCTATCTCCAGGGAATGGGCCATATTCGACATCGGGCTGGTACTTTTTTTGACGAGCGGACCGTTCAGGAGATCCTCTTCTATATACAGGGTACAACGCTTCAAAATCCCTTCAATATCCTTCGGCGTTTCAGCAGCATCAATCGCCTCCTGAATAGCCTTATAATTTTTATCCATATAATAGGCCTTATACAAGTCATCGGCATGCCAGTCAAAGAAATGAAGATAGTTTTTTCCCAGTTGCTGGTTATACTCTTTTATATTGCTTTCCACAACCTCTTTCTTCTGGTCAAGATATTGCTGCAACTGTTCGATTCTTAAATCACTTTTATCCATTACTGTCCGATTTTTAATCCTGTTTCCGTTTCCGTTTCGCTCTGAAAGGACACATCCAGTTCTCTTTCCTGATGGAAATTATCCGCTATCACGAATTTAATCTCCGCATTCTTACTACTTCGGTTATGATAGAAGAGTGTGAACACTTGATGGCAGGGATCGCTGCTGTCCAACTCCGCTATCGAATCCAACGGTTGCATCTCCCGGTTTACCAGCCGGACATTCTTCTTGTCATATACCTCACCACTACCTTCCATCTGTATATAACCGACTTGATAACCGGCTTCCTCGTAGTTTCCACTGCGATTGAGTGTCAGACGAATCTCCACGGTTTCATTCGGGGAAATGGTCTTCTGGAGATACCAGGACGTTAGCGAGAAATCATAAGCCTGCTGCACTTCCAATTTATCATCACAGCCACCCAGCAGGCAAAGCAATGTGAGCATGATACCACTTATTATTAATTTCATCTTCATGATTTTACGTATTACTAAATGAATAATTTATTTGATTGAGTCCGTTGGCGGCTAACGCCTGATGCCCGTTTTTACCTTTCTTTCAGGCGGTTCTTCTTTCTTCGCTGTTTTAGTTGCCGTCTGTTGCAGGTTCTCTTTGGGAGGCGTTTGCGCAAGGATATTCGCGAATTCCCTGTAATCCCTGACCAACTGCTGCATACACTCCAATTTCAGGAAATGGGCAACACTCGTTGTCCGGCTGGAACTCCTATAATCCACCTGACCGTTCAACAGTTTGCTTTCACAGTAAGTGGCGTTATCCTTAACAATCTTCCGAACCGTATCCATGTCCTTTGTTTCGTCCACCGCCTGCCGAAGTGTCTTATAACATCCGGACATATAGTGAGATTTGTACAGACTCTCCGCATCCCATTCGAAAAAGTGCAGGAAATTCTCATTCATCTTCTTGCTTTGTTCACGTATGTCCCGATCTTCCCGGTCTATTTTGATATCCAGCCAGTGAAGCATCTGATCCACGTTCCAATTACCTTGTTCCATACTATTACCGCTAATTGAAAATGTACTTGACACCGACAGCTACCACCGTGTGGAAATTCCCCACGGATGATCCGAAGAATATCCTCTGGCGGACATTGAAAAGAAAAACCAGCCTGTCGAAAAGGAACGCCTCCATCTCGAAAGCCGGGGCAAAACCATAAATGAAGCATCCGTCATTTTTTAAAGTCGCCCCGTCATAGAGTAGCTTACGGTTCCAGTTGGTCGCCTCATAACCCGCCAGAGCGGAAAGACCGGCAGAGAAGAACACGTTCTTGCCACGGTCCGAGAAGAACGGCACGAAATAACCTACCTCCCCGGTAAACTGCGCTTTGGGAATCGCTATATCCTTATAGGAATAGTGCTTCTTTACATAATCCGCCCCGAATTGCCAACGGGAATGGTTCCGATTGTACCGGCTCAGAGCCAGTCCGACCTGGAAATTACCATGCAGATGCTTCACATTCGAACCGAAGTCGTCCACACCGCCTAACGTGAGCTGGATACCTTTCTGCCCCGGCAAGTAACGCTGGGCAAAGGATTTGCCTGCCACAAAGGGCAGACAAATACATAACAAAATAAATAAAACTCTTTTCATGATTACTCACCGATTAATTCATTCACAATACGCGCATCCACCAGGTCACTGTTCTCAATATAGAACCGTTGGTGACGGCCTCCCCCTTTCTCGTAAATTTCCACTTCCAGCAACTTGTCGTCAGGAATGACAATCTTCGGGAAGGCATACACGATCCGTCCCGTGCTCTTTCCCTCGATGCGTGTCAGGGCATTGAGCGTGCGTACCGGTTCAATATAAGTTTCCTGCCGGGCCGTCCTTTTGGCAATCTTCTTATCTACCACTTTAAACCGCACAAAATCCACATCGAAAGGCACATTGGAATTGTTCGTCAGGGAAACATGAAAAAATATTAAGTCCTTATGCACATAAATGCCCTTTAAAAGAGCCTGCATCCCGAACTGTCTGCACCCGATATGCTTCACGTCCCTGCGGTCCAGCCGGTGGATGGTGTACATCACGCTGGCAATGACCGTCGGATCTTCTTCACCCAGTTCCGTGACACGGATAGAACTGCCTCCCTTCTTTTCTCCCTCATCCGGGTTCATCCACTGGTCCATATTGATATTCAGCGTGGAAGGCTCCTCCTTATAAACCACATTGAAAGAAAAGAAAGAACCGTCTCCCGTAATCACGGAGAAGTTCGTCTCGCCCGGAAACTCCTTCACCGCCGCCTTGACACGCACCACATTCTCGACCCCGTCAGCCTTGCCTGCAATGATGTTGTTACTTCCCAGATCCACGTAACGCACTTCCGAAGGGAAAAGGATATGCACCGTCTTACCGAAAGTGACCTCTATCTTATAAGGAGTGATATGCTGGTTATCCGTCAGAATCCTGACGGGATTTGCCGGTCTTTCTTCCTGTGCAAAACCGGACACCGAGGCCAGAACAGCCATCAATAATGCTATAAATACTTTCATTGTCTTATCTTTTTTATTAAAGTGAATAATCCGTTATTGTTTCTTTGTGACCAGCAGCACCTTATATCCGGCTTTCAGCGTCACCTTGACCGCACGGACCCGCCCGGCAATCAACCGCGTGCCGCCCTGCATGACTCCGCGCGTCAGGTCCATGACCACCTGCTGTCCGGCAGAACGTGCGAATGATACGCTGTTTCCCATGCTCTCGCTGACCGTCCCAGCCGCATCCTTTGCCGCATTGCGGGTTTCCGATCCGGGAACGAAAATACCTTTCTGCCCGTCTATATCGTAAGTCGCCAACTGTACGGGGATGATATTCCCGGCATACTCGATGCTGCTGATCAGAATATCCAGACGCTCTCCCTGTATGACCGCCGCACCCGTTACCAGACTATTCTCCGGAACGGTAATACTTCCGGCTTGTAGAGGTTGCAGCAACCGGAGTCTTACCCTGCCTCCCTGCTCAATGGTCTGGTTCTCCGAAATGCAGGCGGCGATGGTATTCGTCCCCATTTGGTAGCTGCTCCCGACAGCAGTATTAAAACCGTAATTCCTCTCGACAGTAAGCGAAGCGATAAAAGCGGAATCCGTAACAGGTTGTGAAAGTCCGGAAGTCGTCTGATACTCCGCCCGCTGAACCGGAACAGTTTCCGTGGGTTCTTCTCCGACAGCTTTCTCCTGGACCGTATCCTTATCCGGGTTCAGATACTTTGCCGCCATCCTGTAGGAACGCTCCATCAGTTCCTCACGGGTAGCCGACTTGTTCTTTTCTTTTTCCGCCTCTTCCAGCTTTTTGTTCAGTTCGTCCACTTTTCTTTCCAAATCACTGTTTGCCGTCTCTTTGGGAGTCTCATAGAAGTCATCCAGCTGTCCGGAGATTTGCTCGTAGGTATTGACGGACTGTTGCAACCGGTCTCCGTCCTTTTCTTTTTCACCGGTATCGGATGATTTTCCATTATTCATCAGTGTCTCGGCAAGCTGCTCCAGCGACTTCATCCGGCTTTCTTCCTCCACTTCCGCCTGCTGCTTCTCATAGGCGGCGGTCTTCTTATCCACCAGTTTGGCCGTGGTAGGCTCCGGCACGTTCACATTGAATCCTGAATTTCCGGGGGCTTCCGTCCCGTTATCCTTGCCGGTGGGGGCAAATATTCAGTACATGACTCCCAGAAAGACCAGCACAAAGGCCGGAATCACAATGAACTTCCTTCTTTTTTCCATCTCTTCCGGTGTGAGCTCCTTCTTCTCTTTTTCCGGTTCTTCCTTTAAGGCTCTGCCGTTTTCCGGCTGTACCTCTGTTTCTTCTGCCGCTTCGGGCTTTTCCAAATCTTTATCTTCCATTACTCGTGGGTTTTAGGGTGATACATCATACTGTCTTTATCCGCCCGGTGGAGGGAATCCACCGGATGGACAAACGGCAACTCCTTTTGTGTGCCGTGAGAGAGAAAACGCCCGAAAGCGCGTGTTACCGTGATGCCGCACAGAACGGTACTGATAACCAGCATGCCCACAAGCACTCCCTTACGCTCTTTTTCAGACAGTTCTTCGCAGGCGTTCTTCAGCTTTTCGCTGATCTCTGCTTTTATCTTTCTACTTTTCATTACCTTATTATATTAGCGTTCAACGGTCCTTATATCCCTGTTTTCCAGAATCTCAAAACGTTCCGCCATGAAACCTTGCGGATTGTTATCCGACCTGACCGTACTCTGCAGGAAGCAACGGGTGACCAGGGAACGCTCGGTGATATTGCTGTTTCGGATAATCATCTGCCGGGCAAAGGTGGTGATCCGGTACGGATAGTTATCGAAATCACACCGCATGCTGTCCACCAGGACAGTCTGGTTGATATTGCCGCTGATCAGACGGTTATAATAGCCTTTCTCGTTCCAATCCCGGTAATAACTATAAAGACTCTTGTCCGCCAGATACATGGCCCGGTTGATATTGGATTCGATAGCGGCCTTATCGGGAGCCAGCGTAAAGAACAGTTCATGCATGCGGCGCACATGCTCGCGGGCCTCCACCGGACGGTTCAATGCCGCATCCTGGGATAACGCCACCATGAGTGACTTGCCCTGATCCAGTACGTAGACCTTCTCCCGCTGCTGGTTGGCAAAGAGGTAGGACTTTCAGATGGCATACGTAGTCAGTGAGGCACAAATACCCAGAAAGACCAACGTAAAAAGGCGGATCTGCCTGAACGAGGATTCGATGTTTTTAAAACTTTTAAATTCCATAATTCTTATACTTTTTCAATTTCTACTTTTTCAATAATACGGCACCGACATTCCCCGTCGAAGCACCCGCCGCAGCACCGGCTACATTGGTCACCTTGGATGCCGTATTGTTGACATTCCGGTTATAGGAACTCATACCTCCCGCCTGGACAATCCAGTTCGAAACAGTCGGCACACAAAAATATCCGATAATGCCGATGACCATGAATATCAGATAGATGGCCGAGGAACCGTCCACGTCGATGATACTCATCGGATCGGCCATCAGGTTCATCTCTTCCTGCAGGATGAGCGTCTGTATCTTGGCAAGCATCGCCCCGAACAGGTCTGATACCGGCAGCCAGAGATAGACACTGATATAGCGTGCCAGCCATTGGATGAGCGTGTTCTGCAGCCCGTCAAAAACACTCAGGGCAAAGGCTATCGGCCCCAAAATGCTCAAGACTATCAAAAAGAAGGTACGGATCGTGTCGATGACCAGCGAGGCAGACTGGAAGAGAATCTCCAGCAATTTGCGCATGACCATCTGGACAATACCTTGCAGGGAGAAGGCATACGAAACCTCATACATGGTCTGCAAGGCCGTATGTTCCTCCTCACTCCAGCCCATGTTATCCAGTTCCGCATCCAGCTCCTCATTGGAAGCAAAGACACGTCCGGTCATCATCGTCTTAGCCATCATGTCCGCACGGAGCTTGTCCTTCTCCTGCTGGTACTTCTGCAAGTCGAAGGTCTGGTCACGGAGCAGCATTCCGGTTCCCTGAACGATGGGGCTAAAGATACCGTTGAGAGTTCCCAGCACCATCACGTCAAAGAAAAGGATACACATGCCCAGGACAAAAGGCCGTAACATCGAAAAGACATCGATGGGCTCCGCACGGGAGAGAGACTGCCAGACACGGTAAGCGATATAGAACAAAGCCCCTAATGCAGCGAGTGCCATCGCCATGTCCATCATCGGGTGGCAGAGTTTGGTCATCGTATCATAGAGATTCCGAAGAATCTGGTGCATATTTTCAAATGAAATGGATAATAATACCATAATTGATTCTTTTAAAATTGTAGACTACCAATAACGTTCATCCTTGCCGTACAGGTCGAATACCTGTTGCTGCTCGTTCTTCTCCTTGGCACGCAGGTAGGATACATGCAGGTTCTTGCGGGTGTAGTAGTTGGCCAATTCCTTGTAATGTGTCATTTCCCTGTATACCCGGTTCACCAGGTCGATGCGTTCCTTGTCGTTCATGGACATGCCGGTGGGGTTGATGATATTCTTCAGCTCTGCAATGCTGCGGCTGCTCTTCTTCATGATGGTGTTATAACCGGCAGCTATCGCATTCAGTTCCCGCTGGCTGAAATTCTTGTCGGTCAGCATCTTGCCGAAATTGTTTACATAAATTTCAGAAATGTCACTGAGCATCAGGACGGACTCCTTGACTTTCTCACTGCCGCTGATCAAGTCATTCACCTTACGCAGTTTATCATAATACTCACGCCCCTGTTCGAAAATCTTTGAGGTCTCTTTCCATGTGGAAAGTGCATTTTGAGCCGTTTCAGATGTTTCCACCATTTCATTGACACTGTTCACGATACCCTGGACGAGGTTACCCGGATCGCTGACCACCCATTGTGCCTGCACGCTTGCCGATACCATAAAGGCCGACAGGACAAACAACATGCTTAAAATTCTCTTTTTCATTGCTTCTTGATTTTAATCGTTTATTTTTTCTTTTTCTTCTCTTTAGCCAGCACGCGGATCGCCTGCTCCATATTACCGCCCAGCTTCTCGGTCATTTGTGTGACTTCCAACTTTTCGGTTTCTTCCGTGGTATAGGTGAGATACTCCTCGACAGAGGTCTCTGTTGCATAGACAGCGGACTGGACACCACCCAGACCAATCCAAACTTCCTTATACTTCCTTGCCGGATCGTTAGCCTGATTGATAGACAGGATTTGTCCTTTCTCTTTGTCGGTCAGTCCGAGCAGGGATTGTACGGAGTCAAACTTGTTGATATACTTTCGCTGATCCAATAGAATCTTGCAATCGGCATTGTTAATAATGGTATCCTTGATGATGGGACTTGACACAATGTCATCGAGTTCTTGGGTAACAACCACAGCCTCGCCATAGTACTTTCTAACCGTTTTGTAGAGAAATTTAATATAATCGGCCATGCCTTCCCGTGCGATAGCCTTCCAAGCTTCCTCCACAACTATCATCTTCCGGACCCCATGCAAACGTCTCATTTTGTTAATAAACGCCTCCATGATGATGACAGTCACGACCGGGAAAAGAATTTTGTGCTCCTTAATTTCGTCAATTTCAAATACCACAAAACGTTTGTTCAGCAGGTCAAGTTGCTCGTCGGAGTTCAGCAGATAATCGTACTCTCCACCCCGATAATAGGGAGCCAGAACATTGAGAAAATTAGTGAGGTCGAAATCCTTCTCACGGTAATGCTTCTCTTCCAGTATTTCCCGAAACTCCTCTTGCACAAACTCGTAAAAGGTATTGAAGGAAGGAACCAGCTCATCCTCCTCCTTTATCTTTTCAAGGAACAGGTTAACCGCCATTGAAAGGGCTACTTCCTCGGCACGGGTAATGACTTCCGTATCTCTTTTCCAGAGCGACATGATCAGCGTTTTAATGGACTCTTTCTTTTCCAGGTCAAAGACCTTGTCTTCGGTGAAAAATGGATTAAAAGCTATCGGATGTTTTTCACTATACGTATAATATATGCCGTCCTCACCGTTTGTGCGCTGGTGAATCAGGTCACATAATCCTTTGTAACTGTTACCGATGTCGATTAATATAATGTGGGTATTCTGTTCCCAATACTGTCTTACAAGATGGTTCATGAAAAATGACTTGCCCGAACCGGAAGGCCCGATGACCAGCTTGTTACGGTTGGTTGTAATACCACGACGCATCGGCTCGTCCGAAATATCCAGATGCAGGGGCTTCCCGTTTGTCCGGTCTGCCATCTTGATACCGAATGGCGACAGGGAATCCGCATAGTTCGTCTCTTCCGTAAAGAAGCAGACTCCCTGTTCGATGAAAGTGAAAAAGGACTCCTCGGAAGGGAAATCGCCCTCGCCTCCGGGAATACCTGCCCAGTACAAGGCAGGCGCGTCAATGGTATTGTAACGGGGCTTGCATCCCATCAGGGCCAGGGCGGAACCGGTATCGTTCTTTATCACCTTGAGTTTCTCCCGGTTGTCCGACCATGCCATGACATTGCAATGGCAACGGATGGCGGTCAGCCCGAAAGAATGTGCCTCGTCCAAATACGCGTCAATCCACTGCTTGTTGAGCTGGTTGGCACGACTGTACTTGGAAAGCGAGTGCATGTTGCGTGCCGTCTTCTCAAAGCGTTGCAGGATTTCTGCCGAATCATCGATGAACAGGAACTGGTTGTAGATATGGTCACAGGCTGTCTCTTATACACATCTGACGCTGCCGACGACTTAATAGGTGTAGA
>ENA-UAPJ01000430-UAPJ01000430.1-human-gut-metagenome-genome-assembly--contig:-NODE-430-length-19374-cov-5.289922_pt1 | contig 19374 bp, 9 predicted proteins | sample MGYA00243479_ERZ654575 | MGnify/ENA primary metagenome ERZ654575 (study PRJEB26926, sample SAMN06164839) | human gut metagenome | biome: ENVO:00009003; feature: ENVO:2100002; material: ENVO:00002003... | reverse complement strand
TATCTGGTAGAAGTTTATATGAATACCCGCAGCTACGAAGCTGCTTTAAAGTCAATCGAACGGATCGCCAAGCCGAGTGCACAGATCATGGAAGCCAAACAAAAGATTCTCTTCCAACTGGGTACACAGTCATTTGCCAATGCCAATTTCGAACAGGCTCTCCAATATCTGAACCAGTCCATCGCCATCGGGCAGTACAACCGCCAAACAAAGGCGGACGCTTATTACTGGTGCGGAGAATCTTACTACCGCCTCAACCGGATGATGGAAGCCGCCCGCGATTTCAACGCTTACCTGCAACTGACCACGCAGCCAAATAATGAAATGTATGCGCTCGCCAACTACAACCTAGGATACATTGCTTTCCATCGTAAGGACTATACACAGGCAAGCAATTACTTCCAAAAGTATATCCAACTGGAAAAAGGCGAAAACAGAACAGCGCTTGCAGATGCCTACAACCGTATCGGAGACTGTCATCTGAATGTACGCAACTTTGAAGAAGCCAAGCACTACTACTCGCAAGCCGAACAAATGAATACTCCTTCCGGCGATTACTCCTTCTATCAGCTGGCACTGGTATCCGGTTTACAGAAAGACTATACCGGTAAGATCACTCTTCTGAACAGACTGGTCGGCAAATATCCTTCTTCTCCATACGCAGTGAATGCCATCTACGAGAAAGGACGTTCTTATGTACTGATGGATAACAACGGTCAGGCTATTACCTCTTTCAAGGAATTGCTGGAGAAATATCCCGAAAGCCCCGTCAGCCGGAAAGCTGCGGCTGAAATCGGTTTGCTGTATTATCAGAACGGTAACTTCGACCAGGCAATCAATGCGTACAAACAAGTGATTGAGAAATATCCGGGCAGCGAAGAAGCCCGCCTGGCAATGCGCGATATGAAATCTATCTATGTAGATTTGAACCGTATCGATGAATTTGCGGCTTTAGCCAATGCGATGCCGGGACACATCCGCTTTGACGCCAGCGAACAGGACTCACTTACGTATGCGGCTGCCGAAAAGATTTATGCACGTGGCAGAACAGAAGAAGCCAAGAGCAGCCTTAATAAATATCTGCAAACTTTCCCAGAAGGAGCATTTAGCCTGAATGCACATTATTACCTCTGCCAAATTGGAAATGAGCAGAAGAATTATGATATGGTGCTCCTCCACTCCGGAAAATTGCTTGAATATCCGAATAATCCATTCGCAGAAGAAGCGCTGATCATGCGTGCGGAAGTTCAGTTCAACCAGCAACAGATGGCAGAAGCTCTGGCAAGCTACAAGATGCTGAAAGAAAAAGCTACCAATGTAGAACGCCGCCAGCTTGCCGAAACCGGCATCCTGCGCTGTGCCTTCCTGCTGAGAGACGATGTGGAAACAATTCATGCAGCAACCGAGGTGCTGGCTGAAGCCAAGCTTAGTCCGGAACTGAAGAATGAAGCTCTCTATTATCGTGCGAAGGCTTATAAGAATCAGAAAGCGGACAAGAAAGCATTGGATGATTTCCGCGAACTGGCCAAAGATACCCGTAATTCTTATGGTGCCGAAGCTAAATACCAAGTTGCCCAAGCACTTTACGATGCCCAAGAATATGCAGCGGCAGAAAAAGAGCTGCTCAACTACATCGAACAGAGTACGCCACACGCTTATTGGCTGGCACGCAGCTTTGTCCTCCTGTCGGACGTATATGTCGCTATGGGTAAAGACCTCGACGCACGCCAGTATCTGCTGAGTCTGCAACAGAATTACCAGGGCAATGACGATATCGAGAGCATGATTGAAGACAGACTAAAGAAACTAAACAAGTAAAGATTGAAAAGTATGAAACGAACTCTTTATATAGCAGGAGGCTTTACACTGGCATTTCTGATGCCGTTCAACCTTCAGGCACAGAATACTCAGCCGAAAGATACGACCATGAACCGCACGGTCGTCGTAGAACAGGAATATAATCCCGACATTCTGGATGCTTCCAAAGTGAATGTGCTGCCCAAAGTGGAAGAACCTACCGTCAGCAAAAAGGAAGTGGAATATGCCACTACTTTCTTCCCGGCTACCTCTATTCCTGCCGACCTAATGCGTCCCTATGTAGGAACGGAAGTGCAGCCCGGCAGCAAGCCCGGATATATACGCGCCGGATATGGAAACTACGGTAATCTGGATCTCCTTGCCAATTACCTGTTCCGTCTGTCGGACAGGGACAAGTTGAACGTCCGCTTTCAGATGGACGGAATGGATGGCAAACTGACTATGCCGGAAGCAGACACGAAATGGAACGCTTATTATTACCGTACCCGTGCGAATATCGATTATATCCACCAGTTCAACAAAGTAGATTTCAACATCGCCGCTAATTTCGGACTCAGCAATTTCAACCTTTCTCCGGTTCAGCCCGGCAAGCAGAAGTTTACTTCAGGAGACTTCCATCTGGGAGTAAAATCGACAGATGAAAATTATCCCATACAGTTCGAAGCGGAAACCAATCTGATGATGTACAACCGTCAGAACAATAACACTTTCTTTTTCAATGACAAAGTCGGAGAAACACAAGTGCATACCAAAGGATTGATCAGCGGCGCTATCAGCGACGAACAGAGCATCAACATCGGATTGGACATGCGTAATCTCATCTACAATAAAGACCTGAAACTTGCTGACGACCTCCAGGTATATGAGAACCGTACCGCTCTGGAACTGAATCCGCATTATAAACTTAGCAGCGACAGCTGGAATCTGCGTGCAGGAGCCAATGTAGATCTCTCATTCGGCAGCGGTAAATCATTCCGCGTGTCTCCGGATGTAACAGCACAGTATATCTTCTCCGACAGCTACGTACTCTATGCGCAAGCTACCGGAGGCAAACTGGTCAACGATTTCCGCAGACTGGAAACGATCTGTCCTTATGCCTTGCCGGCAGCCCCTATTCTTGATACATACGAACAGCTGAATGCAGCGATAGGATTTAAAGCGAGTCCTTATCCCGGATTATGGATCAATCTGTATGGCGGTTATCAGGATTTGAAAGACGATTTCTTTGAGGTACAGGAAGAAACATTTGTCAACTATGATCCCTCACTTGCCGGTGATGCTCAGGAAGGGAATTCCTCGTCTCCGGTCACAGCACATCAATATCTGAATCTGGAATTTAGCAATGCCAACAACTTCTACGCCGGTATGAAGATCAGCTATGAATACAAAGACCTCATTGCATTGTCCGCTGCTGGAACTTACCGTAACTGGGATGCGAAAGAAAAATACAGCCTGTATATGAAACCCGCCTGCGAAATTAATTTCAGCGCAGACTTCCGCCCGATCACAGGACTGAATATCAATCTCGGTTACGATTATATCGGACGCACAAAGGTAGAAGGCATTAAAGCCGCAGCAGTCAGCGACCTGCATGCCGGAGCCAGCTATAATGTGTTCAAAGGAGTATCCGTGTATGCCCGGATTAATAATATCCTCAATAAGAAATACCAGTATTATCTGGGCTATCCTACAGAAGGTCTTAACTTCCTGGGAGGATTAAGCTTCAGCTTCTAGACAAGACATATTCTCCAAAGAGAAGAACCAATCAGATGCCCATCCTGTTATTGCCTATGTGCAACATAACAGGATGGGCTTTTTTATTGTTCCTTACAAAGCCTCCTTTTCCATTCCGTCTATAATTTTGTATCAAGGTCTACCCATTTGTTACAGATAGTGTTTCTAGCTATTTGTGCACCTAATTTGGTGAATATTGCACGTCCATTTTTCACATCACCCCTAATTTTGCATCATCATTAAAAGATAAATGAAGTTAACCTTATTGCACATAAGCAAAGGATATATTTAGAAACTGAAGAGAGAATAAAGAGAATAAAAGTCACCCCCAACCCGGTTGACCTAACTATAAACTAAATATATTATTAACCTATCAAATTAAACAGTATGAGAAACGCGCTCAATTTAAGATTCTGCTTTCTTGTTACGTTTCTTTTATTCATACCGTTGATGTATGCCTTGCCCCCGGAAGGTATCACAATTAAGGGTAGAGTAACGGATGAAACACTCAAAGAAGGCGTTCCTGGAGCTAATGTGACTGTGAAAGGCACGAGCATTGGGACAATCACAGACTTTGACGGTAACTTTACGATCGTCGCCCCAAGCAAAAAATCCGTATTGAACATTTCCTTTATCGGGTATGTAACCCAGGAGATCGTGGTCGGAGACAGGACAATCATCAATGTTTCCTTAAAAGAAGATGCACAGAACCTCGGTGAAGTGGAAGTTGTAGCTATCGCCTACGGTAATCAGGACAAGCGCATGCTTACCAGTGCCGTCTCCTCCATTGACAACAAAGAGTTGATCAAATCTCCGGCAACAAGTATCACGAACCTCCTCGCAGGAGCATTGCCGGGTGTATCTTCCGTACAGACTACCGGACAGCCTGGTAAAGATGCTGCTGCCATCTACGTACGTGGCGTCGGTTCATTAAATGATTCACAATCCAAGCCCTTGGTTTTAGTAGACGGAATAGAACGTGAGTTTTCACAAATCGACCCGAACGAAATCGAAAGTATTTCAGTATTGAAAGACGCCTCTTCCACCGCTGTATTCGGAGTAAGAGGTGCTAATGGCGTTGTATTGATCACCACCCGAAGAGGTAAAGCAGGCAAAACGCAGATTTCCGCCAGCACCAAACTGGGTCTGCAACAACCCATCTCACTGGTAGAGCAGACCGGAAGTTACGAGTTTGCACGCTTCTGGAATATGAAGCAGGAGATGGACCACGTTACGAATCCTAAGTTATACTTCACTCCGGAACAGGTAGAAGCCTATCGCACCGGCTCAGACCCCATCATGTATCCCAGTATGGACTGGAAGAAGTATATTTTTAATAATATCTATCTTCAAAGCCAGAACAACCTAAATATCTCCGGCGGTAGCGATAATGTACGATACTTCATCTCAGTAGGTTATACTTATCAGAACGGACTTCTGAAAGAACTTCCCGGACAAATGTACGACAATAACTATCGTTACAACCGCTATAACTACCGCGCCAATATCGATGCCAATCTGACCAAGACCACTTCGATGAAACTCGGTGTCGGTGGTGTTTTAGGTAAGATACAGGAACCGCGCAGCGTCGTTTCGGGTACAGGAGAAGACCAGAATCCTTGGGTAATCGCACAGATCTGGTCACATCCGTTTGCCGGACCGGGATTTATCAACGGAGTACGTACACTGATTCCTAAAGATATGGTTCCGCTGGGAGAAGTGATGCGTGACGGTATGTTCGTATTCTACGGACAAGGTTACAATCAAACGTATGACACGACATTGAATCTGGATTTGGACATCACACAGAAACTGGACTTTATCACTCCGGGACTGAGCGTTTCCGTGAAAGGTGCTTACGACAATAAATTCAAACTGGAAAAAGTACGTACGGGAGGCGCCATCGAAGCGCAGACTGTGTACTACAAATCATACTTTGACACCAACGGTACGATGTCACAGACCGATCCCGACTACGATAAATCACTTATCTATGTACCCAGCGGCAGCGATACTCCGCTCACTTACTCGGAAAGCAGCGGACGCGGACAGAACTGGTATCTGGAAGGACGTATCAACTATGACCGTACATTCGGCGACCACAGAATATCCGGTCTGTTCCTTTACAATCAGTCGCGTAACTATTATCCGGACAGCTACACTTATCTGCCCCGTAACTACGTAGGATTGGTAGGACGTGCTACTTATGCCTATCAAAGTAAATATCTGCTCGACGTAAACGTCGGCTACAACGGTTCGGAGAACTTTGCTCCGGGCAGCACACGTTTCGGTGTATTCCCTTCCTTCTCTGCCGGATGGATCGCAACTGCCGAGAAGTTTATGGAAAACCAGAAAATCGTAGACTACCTAAAACTCAGAGCATCCTGGGGACGTGTAGGTAACGACAAGGGAGTAGACTCACGCTTTATGTACATGCCTGCCGTATGGGGATCATCGGGCAGTTACAGCTTCGGTGTGGACAATCCGATTTCCCAATCGGCAGCAGCCATCTCACGTATGGGTAACCCGGCAGTAACCTGGGAAACAGCCGACAAGCAGAACTACGGTATTGATCTTAAGTTCTTCAACAGCCGCCTGTCCGCTACCTTCGACTACTTTATCGAACACCGCACAGGCATTCTGATCTCTCCGGAATCGACCCCAAGCATCATCGCAACTGCACTGCCTAACCTGAACATTGGTAAGGTAGACAACCACGGTTACGAAGTTTCTCTCGGCTGGCGCGATAAGATCGGAAAGGATTTCACCTATAATGTGGATGCCAACGTCTCTTTCGCACGCAACAAAATCCTCTATATGGACGAAGTGCCCAAGCAATTCTCTTATATGAACCAGACCGGTGGCTCTACCGGACGCCAGACCGGAGTATACAACTACATCCGTCTCTATCAGTACAGCGACTTCATCACCGGAGCCGACGGCGAACTGACCTTAAAGCCGGAACTGCCTCAGCCTTATCAGAAGGTATATCCGGGTGACGCCATGTACGCCGACCTCAACGGAGACCACATCGTGGACGGTAATGACAAGAGCGTAGCAGGTTATGCTACCCGTCCGGAATACGTTTTCGGCATGAACATGGGATTCGACTGGAAAGGATTCAATTTCACCATGCAATGGGTGGGTTCCAAGAACGTTAACAGAATGTATGACATCGAATACCGTATCCCTTATACGAATGCCGGAAAGCGTGGTTTGCTGACTTACTTCTACGACGGTTGCTGGACTCCGGAAAACCAACTGGGAGCTGTTTATCCACGTCCATCAGAAGAATCGGAAAGCTGGAACTCCGAACCCTCTACCCTCTGGTTGGTGGATGCTTCCTATCTCCGCTTGAAGAGCCTGAGCTTCGGTTATACCATCACCGGAAAGAAATTCCTGAAGAAACTGGGCCTCAGCTCACTCGGATTAAACTTCAGCGGCTACAACCTGCTGACCTTCTCACCGCTTAAATATCTTGATCCGGAAAGTGATCCTAACCGATTCGGAGATTATCCGCTGATCAAAGTATATAGCTTCGGTTTAAATCTTAACTTCTAAAAAACGACTGTATGAATAGAATAATAAAAGGACTCGGAATAGCATTGGGTTGCGTACTGATAGCCTCCTCCTGTTCTGAAATCAGCTTCGGGGATAAATTTCTGGGCGACCAGCCTGAGAGTTCCGGAGCGACTACCGAAGAAATGTTCTCTTCGAAAATAAATGCCGAAAAGGTGCTGACCAAAGCATATACCGGATTACCTTATGGGCTACCGACCGGCTCTGACTACAAATTGGGTGTGAACATACTTGAATCAATCACAGACTTATGTTACAGTTTCCGTGACAATATCAGTGATGGGCCTGTCAAGCTCTATTACAACGGAGCACTCAGTGCCAACAACGTCCCAAAGAATTCTGCTTACCGTTATGGAAGCAAGTCTGACTGGACCACCATCCGTTACGCTTGGTTATATATCGAGAACGTAGAGAAAGTGCCCGACATGACAGCCAGCGAGAAAAGTGAACGGATCGCGGAAGCCAAAGTTTTGATCTCCCTCTGCTATTTCGAAATGCTGAGATATGTAGGCGGTGTGACATGGCTGGACCACTATGTAGACGTAAACGAGACAATGAATTTCCCCCGTATCACTTTTGCCGAAACGGTAGAGAAGATCGTAGGATTGCTCAACGAAGCCATCAACTCCAATCTGGCCTGGAAAGCCGAGAAAGCAGATGACGGACGTATGACCCTGGCAGGAGCGATGGCATTAAAGTTCAAGGTATTGCAATGGGCAGCCAGTCCGACTTTCAACTCAAACACCAAATGGCATCCGGAAGCAGACGAATATACCTGTTACGGAAATTACAGCGACCAACGATGGAAAGATGCCGCCGAAGCAGGCGCAGCCTTTTTCACAGAATTACAAAAACGGCACGAATACGAACTGATTCAACCTACGGAAGAGACGCACCGGGCAAGACGTCTGGCCTATCGTCAGTCCTACTACAACCGCGGCGGAACAGAAATATTAATCTCTACCCGTCAAGGATATGGCTCCGATGTTCACAGCAGCTTTATCGGCCAACGTTATTACAGCGGCCCTACATTGAACTATGTAGATATGTTTCCGTGGGAAGACGGAACTGATTTTCCGGCAAATTTCGACTGGAAGTCCCCCTCCAAGCAACCGTTCTTTACAAAAGGCGAAATGGTGCCCACCCGCGACCCGCGTCTGTATGAAAATGTAGCTTGTCCCGGAGACACCTACTGTAACGGAACAACCGCTCCTGTTTATATCAACCACGCCGACTACAAAGACGGTAGCGGATTCCTGATCATGAAGTACATTTTACAGGAAAACAACGACCGCGAAGGTCCGGTACAATGGTCACACACCCGTCTGGCGGAAATCATGCTGGGATATGCGGAAGTACTCAACGAAGTCAACGGACGCCCTACCGACGAAGCTTACAAAATGGTAAACGATGTACGAAAGAGAGTAGGTCTGCCGGAACTTTCCAAGACGATGAATCACGATCAGTTCCTCGAAGCCGTACTGAGAGAAAGAGCACTCGAATTAGGATTTGAAGAAGTACGCTGGTTCGACCTCGTTCGCAGAGACCGTCAGAGCGACTTCAAGAAGAAGTTGTACGGACTCAGAAGCAGAGGTAACGACCTGAACAATCCGACTGAGTTCACCTTCGAGAAGATCGAACTGGGAGACCATTACTGGGCTACCAACTGGGATACCAAGTGGTATCTGGCTCCGATTCCTCAGGAGGAAATCAACAAGCAATATGGAATGACCCAAAACCCGGGCTGGTAAATGACACGTTAACTAATATCGTTTGAACAATGAATAAAATAAATTATATATTAATCACTCTGCTCCTGGGAGGTTCGGTATCCCTGAATGCACAGACATCCAAAGCTGCTTCGGAAATGCAGCTGGCAGATACACTGAGCATCGGCTACCAGATGAACGTATCTTCCCGGACCAGCAGTTACTCTATCAACGGAGTCAATGCTTCCGCATTCGAAAAATCCCCGTACATAGATATCAGCAAAGCTTTGTATGGAAAAGTGGCAGGTCTGAATGTATATCAGGGTACAGGCTCGTCAGCCGATAACGTATCCACCCTCTCTATACACGGAAATGCCCCGCTAGTATTAATTGATGGTTTCCCACGTGATATCAGTGACATCACTTCGATGGAAATCGAATCATGCTACGTTCTGAAAGATGCGGCGGCAGCAGCTCTCTACGGTATGCGTGGTGCGAATGGAGTAGTACTGATCACGACCAAACGCGGAATAAGCAATGGCCTGAAGGTAAATGTGGACTATAATTTCGGTGTCAATACCCAATTCCGCTCTCCGGACTTTGCAGATGCCTATACGTACGCGAATTCCCTCAATACAGCATTAAGCGGAGACGGTCTGCCTGCACGCTACAATGCACAGGAACTGAATGCTTTCCGGACAGGGATCTATCCGTATGATTATCCGAATGTAGACTGGTGGAATGAAACACTGAACGACACCGGATTCACACACAACCTGAAAATGTCTTTCAGCGGAGGTAGTGATAAGTTCCGTTTTTACACGGTAGTAGACTACTACCGGGATCGTTCTATGCTAAAGAAGAACACGGAAGATACACGTTTCGACACTACTCCGACAGACACACGTCTGACCGTGCGTACCAATCTGGACGTAAAAGTGACGGAAAGTACATTGCTGAAAGCCGGCATTGTAGGCAGACTGAAAGAATTCAGAGGTACCCGCTATGGACGCAGCGCTATTTTCAACAAAATCTATGGCATTCCATCCGCTGCATTCCCCATTCGTTATGAGAATGGCATTTATGGAGGTAGTTCTGTGTACGGAACCGGTAATCCGGTAGCTCTGTTGAAAGACTACGGACACATCCGTAACGTATACGGAACATTACTCGCCGACCTGAGCATCCGTCAGGATTTAAGTGCGTTGACCAAAGGGCTGGCAGCCGAAGCATCCGTCTCTTTCGATAATATCGGAGGAATGAATGAAACCACCAATAAAGAGTATCGTTACATGAACAGCAATGCAAGTATCACCAGCGATGGTACACTGGTGACAACTCCTGCCATTTATGGTACAGACTCCGAAACACTGGGACATACACAACCTTTCGAAAGACTGATGCTACGCAGCGATTTCCAGGCAAAGGTGGATTATAACCGCACTTTTGGCAAACATCAGGTGGGAGGAGCATTGATTTATGATATGCAGTCTGTTGTCAAAAACGGCAGAAACAACTCTCAGAAGAATCAGTCTGTGCTGGTGAACGCCACATATACTTACGACAACCGTTACAGCCTCAATGCCGTATTCAACCGCTCGGGATCAGCTTACCTGCCCGACGGAGACAAATACTCGAACTATCCTGCCGTTTCTGCTGCATGGATCATCTCCAACGAAGCATTTATGGAAAAGGTGACACCGATCAATCTCTTTAAGATTCGCGCCTCTTACGGTCTGTCCGGATGGGACGGCAATCTGAGCCACGAACTATGGCGTCAGTCTTATGGCAGCGGCGGTGCCGGTTATAACTTCGGAGTGAATGCCGGAGGACAGTCCGGTGGCAGTGAAGGCGATCTGCCGGTTATCGGCCTGGTAGCGGAAAAATCACAGAAAGCGACTTTCGGATTTGATCTCGCTGCTTTTGATAATCGTTTGAATGCAACAGTAGAAGGTTTCTACGAAAAACGTTCGGATATACTTGTGTCAGGTGCCAATTCTACTTCCGGTATTATCGGTATCACAGTAGGTCAGGTGAACGAAGGAATCTATAAATACAAAGGAGTGGATGCTTCTTTGAGTTGGAATGATAAGATCGGTGATTTCCATTATGGTATTGGTGCTAGCATGTCATATCTGAATACAGAGGTAGTCAATGTAAACCAGGCATATCAGGAATACGACTACTTGTATACCAAGGGCAACCGTATCGGACAGATGTACGGCCTGGAAGCTATCGGCTTCTTCAACAGCCAGCAGGAAATCAACAACAGTCCGCAACAAACCTTCTCGGACGTAGCTCCCGGTGACGTGAAATACAAAGATCAGAACGGTGACAACCGCATCGACGAGAAAGACGTTGTGAAAATGTTCGGTTCATCTGTTCCACGCTTCTATTTCGGATTCAATCTGAACTTCTCATACAAGAGACTGGAGCTTTCCGCTGATTTCCAGGGAATGACCGGAGTCACTGTTTCATTGCTCAACAGTCCGCTTTATAGTCCACTTGTAAGCAAAGGCAACATTTCAAATACATTCCTGAATGAAGAAATAAGCTGGACACCGGAGAATAAGACCAATGCAACCATGCCGAGACTGACTACTCAAGAAAACTTGAATAACTATCGCGCCAGCTCACTGTGGTACCGTGACGGTTCATTCCTGAAACTGCGTAACCTATTGGTAGCTTATACTTTCCCGAAATCGCAGACTCGCTTTGCCGACCTGAAAGTATTCGTACAAGGCACCAATCTGTTCTCATTAGACAATATCCATTTTGCCGATCCGGAACAACTTGGCATCGCTTATCCGTCGACAAGAAGTTATTGGGCAGGTATCAAACTTAATTTTTAATGCAAAGTAACAAATGAACATTATGAGAACCAAATACATACTCTTAACCATTTTGTCTTCGTTGGTCTTTGCTTCGTGCAACTACCTTGACTTTGATGAAACGAACAACCTGAAGACAAAAGAAGACATGTACAAGTATTTCGGTACAAGCAAATCAATGCTTACCCACGTATACTCATACATGCCACAAGGCTACCAACTGTTTGCGACCTCCGGCGGAATTTTCACCGAAGACAGATATTCCATGCGCGACTGTGCCAGTGATGACGGCGAATTCGGAGCCTATGCAGATAATATCCAGAATACCAATAACGGTAACTGGTCGCCTATTAAAACTTATGACGATTCATGGACCCTGTATCGCGGTATACGTGCTGCCAACAGCTTTATAGCAGAGATTGCCCAAGTGGACTTCACACGCTACGAGCACGACGGACAATATACAAACTGGATGAAGCAGCTGAAATATTTCCCTTACGAAGCCAGAGTGCTGCGGGCACACTACTTCTTTGAACTGGCACGCCGCTACGGTGACATCGCCATGCCATTGGAAGTACTGACTGAAGAGGAAGCCAATACAATCGGCAAGACACCATTCAGCGAAGTTATCAGCTTCATTGTCAGTGAATGCGACGACGCTGCCAATAACTTGCCGGACAGCTATGTAAACGAACCGGGAGCAGAAATCGGCAGAGTGACCAAAGGCTTTGCAATGGCAGTAAAGTCAAAAGCACTGCTATATGCTGCCAGTAAGCTACATAATCCTTCTATGGATACCGAATTGTGGAAAAAGTCTGCCAAAGCAGCAATAGATATTATCAACACAGGGCTTTACTCTCTCGACCCCCAGGAGAGTGCCAACAACCTCGACTCAAAAGAAGTTGTACTGATGAGGATCAATGGTGATGACTCGGACTTCGAAATGTTTAATCTCCCGCTTCGCATGACTGCGGGAACACGCACTTCCAGTCTTATCCCATACAGCAATTACCCATCACAAAACCTTGTGGACGCATTCGAGACAGTCAACGGTTACAAAGTAACCCTAGAAAACACAGGATGGGTTTGCGAAGACCCTGCATTTGACCCGCAATCACCTTATGAGAATCGTGACAAACGTTTCTACCGCGCTATTCTTGCCAACGGAATGTCGTTTAAAGACTACACCATTGAAACCTTCAAAGGTGGCGCCGACGACGGAATCGTATCACAAGGCGGTTCACCGACAGGATACTTCCTGCGCAAGTACATTCAGGAAGCTACTAGCTTTGAACCGGGTAAAGAAGCTGTCAGCAAGCATCATTGGGTGATTTACCGCTATGCGGAAACATTACTAACGTATGCGGAATCTATGGTCAACGCTTTCAATGATGTCAATTACACAGATGAGACTTATAAGTATTCTGCTCTGTGGGCTATCAATGAAGTGAGAAAGAATGCCGATATGCCGTTGATTCCTTCCATGGGAAAAGATGAATTCATGGAACGCCTGTACAATGAATGGCGTGTAGAGTTTGCTTTCGAAGATCATCGTTTCTGGGATGTACGGAGATGGAAGATTGCCGATACTACCCAACGGGAACTATACGGAGTAAAGATCGAGAAGCAAGCGGACGGTACGTTCAACTTCTACAAGAACCTTTACGAAACCCGTAACTGGAGAGATTGCATGTATCTGTATCCGATCCCTCAAAGCGAACTATACAAGAATACAAACTTAAATCCTCAAAACACAGGATGGTAATTAATTGTCTAATCTAATATTTAAAAGATATATGAAAAAGTTATATAGCAACACGTTAATGCAACTGATTCTTGCACTGTGCACATTCAGTTTTGTAGCATGCCAGGAGTTTGACATCGACTCACAGCCGGAAGGTCCTCTCAATATCCAGATAGATGCTTTGGAGTCTTATACTGCTTTGGCAACTTCTCCAAGCAATGTAGTGTTCAACATCAGCTCCAACACTCCCTGGACGATTGAAAGCGACCAGCAGTGGTGCAAGCCGACTCCTTCGATGAGTGCAGCCAGTTCATTGGTGTCGGAGATTGTGGTGACAATGGAAAACAATACAGGAAAGAAAGCACGTACAGCCAAACTGACTATCAAGGCAGAAGGCGTTGAAGGCACCAAGGTAGTTACTATCAAGCAGGCTTCGAAAGAAGATTTAGTAGTAATTCCTTACGACCAGATTGTGCCGACAGTAGGTGGAACCATCTCTTTCAATATTGTGTCAAACAAGCCATTCCAAATAATTCCTTCCACACAGTTTGTAGAACAAATCTCTCCGGCTTCGGGCGATGGTAATGAAGATGGCAACAAAATTCCCATAACCATCACAATACCAGAAAATACAGGAGGTGTAAGAACAGCTGAAATCACTGTCAAGACAGAGTTTCAGGAGAAATCATTCACCATTACACAAGACGGTATCATCATCGAGCCCAAGAATGAAGAAGAAAAAACCAACCAACTGAATGGCATGGGCGGAGAGAAAAACATCGAAATCAACTCCAGCGTAGAGTGGAAAGTAGAGGTTCCTGCCGAATTTAAGGAATGGCTAAGTGCCGAAGCTGATGGTAATAATCTGACGCTTAAAGCAGGATACAACAATTTGTTTATTACAAGAGTGGGACATGTGTTGCTTTATCCCAAGAGCAATGTTCCGGGATTTGAAGGTGTACCCGTTGAAGTGAGACAGCCTAGAAATATGTGGGCAGACGGAGCCGAAGATATTGACCCGGAAACAGGATATGCAACCATACGAAGCAATGCGCAAAATAGATATGTGCCCAACTTCTCTTATGGAAAGGGGAAAATCGTTTGGAACTTTGAAAGCGTCAATATGCCTGCCGGAACGGATGGATTCCTTTACCTGAATGGTGACACATGGCACTGGAATGGTGCAGCAAACGGTGCAGGTTGGATACAAATCAGAATTTATCCGCAAGATTCAACAACAAAATCCAGTTTTAAACTTCACTACGACTGGACAGCTGAAGAATTTACGCTGGAAGAAAGCATGAACGACATCAAAACCATTGAGTTAGATACCAAAGTTGATCCGGAAGACGCGACAAAAGTAAACGTAACATTCTCTATCAACGGAAAAGTATACTATTCCGGTAAGAAACACAATGCCTTTGACTTGGATGGACATAAAGGCGTAATATTCTATTCCGGATTCAGCGGTCCATTCTCACCGGAATGTACCATCGTCTTTAAGTCGTTAGACTATGAAGTTTATGAATAAATGTGTAAACAATAACTTGAAGTGTTTATGAAATCTGATAAATTACATAAAATAGCCTTCTTAGGACTTTTCACACTACTGGCAGCAGTTCCCGTGTTGCAAAGCTGTGATGACGATGAGAAGCAAAAGGCTGTCGACCTGCGCTACCGTGTAGAAGACTCATATCTACTACCCGCCGACGGCACAACCGATGAACTGAGCGTCACTTTCCAGGTGAAATCAACCGATCCATGGGAAATATTCGGAGAAAACAAAGGTGACTGGTATGCCATTTCACCAGCCACGGGTGATAACCCGGAAAAGACATACGATGTAACCATCAAATGTGAGGAAAATACCAGCTTGGACGATCGTACTGAGGTCATTAACATCAAGAGCGATTATTGGACCGGTAAAAAATTCACACTGACTCAAAAAGGTACTGCCTACTTAGAGTACGAAGGAGTGGATATGATTGAAAAAAACGGAAATGTGCCCGAAGTGTTCAGTGTGCTTAGCAATCAAAAGTGGACAGCCAAGGTGACTGATGGAGAAGAGTGGCTTTCCATCAGTCAAGGAGCTTCCGGAATGGAAAACGGTACAGTGGAACTGAAAGCAACCCCCAATACCGGTGCCATGCGTTACGGAGTGGTAACTTTATATGACCGCAATGGTGACAAACAACAGGAAGTGAACATCACCCAAGATGGTGTACAGATTGAACCCGCACAGCCCGAAAACGGCAAGTGGTATGAAGTGGAAGCTGTGGGCGGAAAGCTGACTATTCACGTAGTAGCCAATTCACGCTGGGGAGTTACGAAAGAGATTCCGTCAGACGAAACATGGTATGAATTTGAGCAAACCGAATTTAATGGAAGTGCCGATTTGGTTATCAATGTAGCAGAATACAGCACTAGCTCTTCGGTACGCAACGGAACCATCATTCTCTCTTCCCTCAGTGATGAAGAAGGAATAGAACCGGTGACTACTACCATACGAATCAAACAAGCCAGTTCAGAATCATCAAGAACTACCGTGAACGAAGAAAACAGAGAGGTGAGCGGAGATTATTACTTTGGCAGCCAACTGATGCCTGGACGATATAATATCTACATCGGACCGTTCAACGGCAACATGAATATGTTCTTCATGATTAATGCCACTCCGTGGACCGAATTCCGTTGGCACGTGGCAGGCGGAAAGAGTGACCTCAGCACTACTCCATGGAGCCAGAAAGTATTTAGCGGTGCAGCCGGAACGGTGAAAACACTGGATACGAATGCTGACAATAAGTTGGGATGGAATATCCTGCAAGAAGAAAATGAAACCGGTACATGGATTAGGGTAGAATGGTACCTCAACGATGAGTTTATCATTTCCACTATCTCCGATGGTACCCAGGACTGGAAAGTACCAGGAAATATTCTTGTTGAGAAAGGTGGACAGATCATGGTGCGCTGCAACGATGGCACACTGCCGCTACGCAAATGGGAATACATCGAACCGCTGAAGTGGGGCGAATAGCCAACGTAACATTGACAAAGAAAAAGTACCTGCCTGTACAAACTGGCAGGTACTTTACTACCAACGTAAAATAATGAACGAACCAAAAAAGTTATGATGAAAAGAAAAATATTACTTATACTGAACATGGCAATCATCGGATTTTCCACTGCTGCCTGTTCGGATGATGAGACCAATTACATCACTCCGGAAAAGAAATATCCGCTCACCGCTTTTGCCGTAGCAATAAATAATGTGTCAGCGAATACGACTTCCTATTATCATGGGAAGATAGACCAGACAACCCACAGAGTGGAAATCGGTACGATCGAGGATGCCAATACCATCACCGGCGTAGACTATACGCTAATGAGCGATGGAGCCACCATCTCACCGGACCCGGCAACATTTGTACACAACTGGAAAAAAGAGCAGACAGTGACCGTCACCACCGAAGACAATCAAACAACGACCTATACTATCGTACTGACCAAGTTTGACGACACCATGAAGGACGTTCTCTTCATGGACGAGTTCGATGTGGACGGCAATCCGGACCCGACCAAATGGGTACTCTGCCAGAAAGCAGGCTCCGACTGGAACGACGAAATGTCCGAAAGTTATGACCAGGCTTACGTAAAAGACGGCAGACTTATACTGAAAGCCGAAAAAATAGGTGATGAATACAAAGCCGGCGGTATCGAAACGCAAGGTAAGTTTGACTTCACCTTCGGACGGGTGGAAGTAAAAGCCAAAATCACCAGTTACCCCAATGGCGCATTCCCCGCTATCTGGATGATGCCGAAGAAATATATCTATGACGGATGGCCGAATTGCGGAGAAATCGATATCATGGAACATGTGAAACAGGAATCCGCGATCCATCATACGATACATACTCACTACACGTATGATTTGAACATCAAAGATCCGTCCAACACCGCACAAGTAACTTGCAATTATCAGGACTGGAACATCTACGCTTTAGAATGGAGCGAAGACAAACTGACTTTCTTCGTCAATGGACAGGAGACTTTCTCTTATTCAAACCTGAAACTGGAGAATGAAGCAGAAATGAAGCAATGGCCGTTCACAAAAGATTCTTCATTCTATCTCATCCTGAACATGGGATTAGGAGGAGACAGACCGGGCTCATGGGCAGGTCCTATCGATGATGCCAACTTACCTGCCATCATGGAAATTGACTGGGTAAAAATAACCAAGTTAGATAAATAGGTTTTAAGGTAGGAGCCAAGGTTTTTAGGAACTTCTAAAGAAGGAGGAATGGAAGTATAGAGACTATTCAAAACTTTCATTCCTCTATTTGTTTTCGGGTATTAAATCTTTTTTACTTATTAAACATGAAACATTTATTATACGCATTATTAACGGCTGTAAGCATTTTATTCACTAGTTGCGGACCCTCTTCCAATACCAACACCCCACAGGAGCCCAATGTGCCTCAACCGCAGCCTCAGCCCCAACCGGAAGTCACCCAGAAAGTAGTTATCGGTTACCTTGCGCTTGACGACTGGGAGTTTGAAAATTTATTTCCTACGATAGAATGGAAATATCTGACGCATATCAATGCCAGCTTTGCAAGGGTAAAAGCAGACGGCACTCTAAACATTAATCCTGTCCGGAAGAGAATTGAAAGTGTACGTGAAACGGCTCACAAGCATAATGTCAAGATTCTGATATCTTTGGCTAAGAACAGTCCGGGAGAATTCACTACCGCCATCAATGATCCGAAAGCCAGAAAAGAACTGATACAGCAGATTATTGCATTCACTAAAGAATATAAACTGGACGGCTTCGACATCGATTATGAGGAATATGACAACTGGGATAAGAATTTCCCCTCATTATTGGTTTTTGCCAGAGGTTTATACCTGGCAAAAGAGAAAAATATGCTGATGACCTGTGCCGTCAACAGCCGCTGGCTTAATTACGGAACCGAATGGGAGCAATACTTCGACTATATCAACCTGATGAGTTATGACCGGGGAGCGTTTACCGATAAACCGGTCCAGCATGCTTCATACGATGACTTTGTGAAAGACCTCAAATACTGGAATGAACAATGTCGGGCATCCAAAAGTAAAATAGTGGGAGGACTTCCTTTTTATGGATATTCCTGGGAGGAAAGTCTGCAAGGCGCAGTGGATGACGTTCGTGGAATCCGCTATAGCGGCATACTCAAACATCTTGGAAATGAAGCAGCGGACAAGGATAATATAGGCAAGACTTATTATAACGGCCGCCCTACTATAGCCAACAAATGTAAGTTCATCAAAGAAAACGACTATGCCGGCGTGATGATCTGGCAATTATTTCAAGATGCCCACAATGATAACTATGACTTAAAGCTCATAAACGTTGTAGGCAGAGAAATGATGGAATAGACGAGATATATCGCTTTCTCTTATGCAGAAGACCCTATCCTGTTGTGCTTTTCACCTATTGTTATCAGATTTTTAATAGGAGATCTTCATCGTTCCACTCGAGTGATCTGATCTCATCACTAGAGTGAACAGATTTCTCCACTCTAGTGGCAAGATCGTTTCACCCGGGTGGAACGATGAAGATGTCGGTAAGAAAACATAAGTATATAGGCTTGATATGGCAAAGATATAAGGTATCCGAGCTACAAAGTACCTGTTATTTGAAACTGACATATGAGATATTAACCCTCAAAAGGTAGACAGTTTTACCTACTTACGCAAGGAAAGGGAATGAGAGATGCTTTGAAAAAGGAGGAGAGATAAGCTAAATTGAAGGCATTTTGCGTAGAAAACAATGAGAGATACCTTATAGAAGAAGTATCTCTCATTGTATATCACACTGATTATATGCTATTTACCTCATATAGAATGAGAGTATGAGACTAATATTTATCTGTCTCTTATACACATCTCCGAGCCCACGAGACACTCGCTAATCTCG
>ENA-UAPJ01000418-UAPJ01000418.1-human-gut-metagenome-genome-assembly--contig:-NODE-418-length-19901-cov-6.727149_pt1 | contig 19901 bp, 20 predicted proteins | sample MGYA00243479_ERZ654575 | MGnify/ENA primary metagenome ERZ654575 (study PRJEB26926, sample SAMN06164839) | human gut metagenome | biome: ENVO:00009003; feature: ENVO:2100002; material: ENVO:00002003... | reverse complement strand
AGATTAGCGAGTGTCTCGTGGGCTCGGAGATGTGTATAAGAGACAGTTATATGGGTACATTACCTATAAAGATATTGTAGCAAATATCGAGATACATCTTTGATTAATAATGAGGTGAAATTTGATACGATTACCCTGTCAAAAGCTTTCTTATAACTATCAAGAATATATGCTCATAATTTAATCTTCTCAAAAAAGTATTTACATTTGTACAAAAACATGCACAAAATAGGAAATAATACAAGTCCTAAATACTTAATATAATATTTGAAATTATGTGTTATAAATAGATCCTTAAGATGAATATCATATTCTCTAAGAAGTTTTTTAGCTTCAATTGCATCAAACCTACCAAGGTTCATGATATTAATTCCTATCCAACCTCTAACATATTTATGAAATCTATAATTAGAAAACTTATCAAATAGCAGATTCCCAACAGCGTATCGTGAATAATATTGTTTCCAATAATTCGGCTTTGCAGTTTTGCTGACAGAATTGATGCTTCCTTTCGCAAATTTACGATAGCAAGTCATTATTTCATCAATATAGTAATATGAGCCTACTGTCATGCAAACACGAAGTATTACTTGATCTCCCCCAGTAGCGTATTTTATAAATTCTGGTTGTGACAAATAAATATCTCGAAACAAGTTTAATCGAATAAAAAAACTTGAGGTATGAAATATAGTCGTAGGCTTCTTGAGAAATAATTTACAAATAGTTTCACTATCAAGAAGTCCCTCATGTATATCTTTATAATCACCCTGTACTGAAAGATGAATAGAGCCATTTTCATTTATATTTTGTGTTTTATGCACACACATACTACAATTTGGATTAGATTCCATTGCGTCGAATTGTTTCTGCAATTTGTAAGTATCACACCAATAATCATCACCCTCACAAAATGCCAAATATTCTCCTCTCGCTTTGGGCAAGAGAGAAAATGCAACCTTTACATTCTTTGAATACTGATTTTCTACTTGTAAAATTGGAATTATCAACTCGTGATATCGTTCTGAAAATGAACGTATAACATCAGCCGTCCCATCTGTAGAAGCATCATCATGCACAATTACCTCAAAACGAAAGTTTGTTTTTTGTGAAACTACACTATCAAGCATTTTTTCAATGTAACTGATTTGATTATATGCTATACAGATAACTGAAACTTTTATACCGTCGCTCATATATGTCTCAATTTTTATAATTAATATTGCTGTTGACTACATTCTTAAAGTGAAGTCCATAATAGCGATTTTCTTTAACGTTCTGCCGCAGCAAATCTTTTGACCAACTCACCTATTTGGGCGTTTTTTTATTTTATACACCCTACTATTTCAATTAACTGAACCAAGTCAGCATCTTTCACCAAACAAACCATTGTTATAGTGTCAAGCTAATATTCTCTCTGCCAAGTAACTGAACTTCCCTTGTTATATCGTCAAATATCATTATTCTTTAATCTACTATAACAGAGAGTCTTACATTCCATGCTATTTTCGATACACCTTTTGGATAGAAATACAGAGTTGCTATACAACTCATTATTTGAGTATGTTATTGGTTTATGCATTTAGTATTTATGCTTTTTTAGAGTCTACTGTATATAAAGAATTTAAAAGGAAACAATATCCAAGGATAATATATGTTCCTCCTATATTCTTAAAGGCGAACAATTTTATCATGTATAAAAGAATCAGTGCTATCATAATATATAGCACACCTCTTTCAATATTCGAAGAGCATATCTTTAAAGTATGTTTTATAGAACCTACAAATAAGAACAAACTTATAAGCAATCCAATAATACCTATATTCCAAATTTGTTCCACATACCCATTATCGGTACTATATCCTAACGTATAATATGGATCTAGCGCTGTTCCCAATATCAGACCAAAGAAATCTGGAAAAAACCATGTTTCATTGGAGAGATAAAACTCTGTGCCGTCAGCACTTCTCGCTACTTGACTTGTGTCTCCAATAAAACTACTTAGTCCGATACTCATCCATTCATATGTATCTGGAGAATACTGTTCTAAAACACTTAAAGCTACCGCAAAGGCGATAACTGCTACAATAATAAAACTCAGCAGTTTTATTATGTTCTTAGAATTCCTATTATTTATAAAAAATATAATAGAACTCAAAAGTATTGCTACAACACACAAAACGACTCCACTTCTGGCATTAAGTAATGTTGAAAACACAAATATTAAAGATGCTATATAATAACCCCATTTTTCCTTATATAGTCCTAAGTTAAATGATATACCACATAAAATGCTACAGGTGTAACCAAATCGGTCATATAATGTATCCGCAAAGCCAAAGTTACGTCTTAAAGCTGTAAAATGATTTGCAGAAAGAGATTCCGCAATTTTAACATCAGAAGCATTTTCTTCTATCATATTTAATAAATATACGCGAACTTCTGGAAAAAATAGAGATGAAAAAACAAAAAAGGCCTGAATTAATCCTATAATAACAAGCATTTTTAAAAATGTCTCTGAAACAATGCTGTTTTTCTTGCAATATATCGTAATTGAAGTAGCGATAAAAAAGAAATATACAATGAATATTATTATAGAGATAGGCCTTTCATAATAATTCACATGATTATTACCTATTGCATGATTTAATATTGAAATCAAAAAAGAATAAATCAATAAAATCAAGCTTAACAAAAGCATCCTTTTATTTTCTTTTACATTGATCACATAGAGTGCATGCTTTATGTTTATAACGGTATATAATACCGAGATCACCAACATAACTCTATCTATCATACCACCTTTAAGTAAAGGTGGCATATATACAATAAAAAATAAATAAATAATAAATATTATATTTTTTATCGCCACAAGGAATCGCATAATTCTAATCTTATAAACCGACATGAAGTAAACCTGGTCAAGTAAAGGAAGGGAATTTCACTCCACCATCCTCACAGAACCGTGCTTGACAGTTTCCCGTCACACGGCTCTTCGTTTTTAACTTTTTGTTATTAGTAATTAAAGCTAAAATTTAAGTAGCCATGTTTCCAATGAGCAAATACAGAAGAATTCTGTTTAGCAATTGAGAGAAGCCATTTTTGAGCTTCTCGTGGCTTGTTTCTCAGTTTCTTGTATTTTCTCATAGCCCACTTCACCAACTTTTCATTCAGGTATTCCATTACTTTCCTAAATTCCAGCTTTCCAAAAATTGAATAATAGTTCAACCATTCAGTAATGATAGGATTGAAATTCAACGCTAATTTCTGCTAGTTGCAATGAACAAGACTATTCAGATTCCACCCTTTAATAATGTCCCATATTTTCTATTTAGCTTTATTACTAATAGCTGGAGAGAATGTAGTGAAAAGTTCTCCGGTCTTACTGTTTCGTGCACAACGTGCTCTAAAAGTAAATCCTAAATAGTTAAAGGATGTTATTTCAAAAGGGGTATTTCTGCCACTTTGCTTGCAATATACAATTCTAGTCTTTGCCTCATTCAAGTTTAAACCACAATCATTGAAACGTTTGACTAAGTCATTTTTTTTAAAAGAACAGTTTGATTTTCTGTCATACAATGACATATCGGACCATCAGCATATCTTTCAAATGAAATTTCCGGATGATTAATATCCATCCATTTGTCAAACACATAATGTAAGAATAGATTTGCAAAGATGAGACCTATTACTAAACCTTGAGGAACACCCTTGGTTCGAGCAATCCGACACCCACCTCTCGTTTAGTAGGGAACTTTCAGCCATCTTTCAACATAGAGAAGCATCCAAACTCTTTCACATGAATTCTGACGGCTTTCATCAAAAACTCATGATTGATAGAATCATTGAATAAAACAATGTTTGAGATAATTTCTGACCAACCAAGAACCATACACCAAATCCAATAAAAGCCATAATAACACCTATTATTCCACTAGCTTTAGCAGATATCAAAGAGACTTTTGTTTTTGTTTTGAAATCAAGTCTCTTTGTTAATACTGTCACTTGCGTAATGGACAAAGCCTAAAAGATCAGCATGACACCCATTGCACGTACCAAAAGAATCAATTCTTCTCTGCCAAAAAAACAGCTATTAGAGGAGAAGATAAAAAAAGAGCAAATAGAGAACTAAATTTATAATCATGTTTGTAATGAACATTGTATTATAGCCATTGTACGATACTTCCTTCTTTCGAATTATTGCATTACTAAAGCCACTGTCTACAACACCAGCTAATACTGTTGCAAATATTAAACAAACACCTATCAGTCCATATTCAACCGGCGTAAGTAAACGAGCAAGAACTAAACCAACTAAAAATGTTACATCTTGGCCCCCTAAAGCATCTGCGGCACTACAGCCGATACCCTTAATAATTTTATTTTTTAATGACTCTTCTGCCACTTTTTTATTACTTATGTCCAGGACAAATAATCTTACCCATGGAATTATATTCAATTTTATCTAATGATTTTAATGCCTCTTGGGCGTTTCCATTCTGAAGTTTTGTGAATACCTTCTTCCCTGGAATATATGCATCTCCTGTAAATAACCATTCACCTATAGAATAGCACATGCATGACCAATCATGACCAGGAGTTGCGAAAGCTAGAATTTCGGTATTGCTTATGCTTATCCTTACATCCTCTTTAAGAACACAGATCTTAGCTTTTGAACAAAGTATCATTTCATCCTCATGATAAGCAGACAGGTTGTCTGATGGACTATACAAAGATTTTGATCCGAACTCATTTGTATATACTGGTACAGTTGGATGAAATGCCAACAACTCGTTCAAGCCATATATATGATCATAATGCACATGAGTAAGCAAGATTGTCTTTAATTTGAATGGAGCAATTATATCAAGTATTTCTTTTGTATCTCCTACATCTATTATTACGCAATCATTATTTACATCATCATATACAATATAACTTACCGACCTAAATACTGTATTGACATGAGAGAGAAGATGTAACATCAAGTTACTATTCGCAATTTATCATAGTTGCGCCCCAACTGAGACCAACTCCAAAGCCTGCAAGGAGCACTTTGCCATGAAGTTTATTCTCCTTCTTTGCTTCAGCAATTGCAATAGGCACAGTAGAAGATACAGTATTGCCTACCTTCTCCATGAAGATATAGAATTTATCCTTATCTATCATCATAAGCTTACGAAGGTAGTTAATCATATATTTGTTTGCCTGATGGAATATCCAAAGATCTACATCATCTTGAACCATATTCTCTTTAGCCAAGAGTCCCTCTACCATAGGTGGTACAACATCCGATGTAAAATTAAATACTGCTCCACCATCCATGAAGAGATTATCATCCCACTGTATATTTCCGTTTTCATCAATAGATTGATTTCCAGTCTTCTCTGGATTACGAGAGCCTCCTGTATTGACTATCAGATTCTTTGCACCTGAACCATCTGTACCTAATACAAACTCGCCAATTTCTGCAAATCCTTCTGTCGAAATCAAAGAAGCGGTTGCTGCATCACCAAAAATTGTTTGGCTGCCTTTGTCTTCTGGATGAATATACTTGGTATAAGTTTCTGCTGTTAGAAGCAATACATTATTTGCAATTCCACTTACTATTAAGCCCTTTGCAACAGCTAAGCCATATTCGTAACCAGAACATCCAAGATTAAAATCAAAAGCGCCACATTTTTTGGATAAACCAAGGCAATCCTGCAATATACAGGAACTAGATGGCAACTTATAATCCACACTCTGAGAACAAAGCAAAAGAAAGTCAACCTGTTCTTTTACCTTAGGGTTCTCTGCAAATAACTTTTCTGCTGCTTTACACGCCATATCAGCTGCAGTTTCATTTTCAGCAGAAAGATGGCGCTCAATGATACCAACTTTTTTTGCTACTTTCTCAGCCGACCATTCAGGAAATCGGTCCGATATCTGATCATTTGTAAGTATCTGTTCAGGCAAATAGTAATTGATTGCCTTAATATATGCTTTATTCATTATTTTCAATTTAGTGTATAACCTCCATCTATTAATAATGATGAGCCAGTCATCCATTTTGTGGCATCTGATAACAGGTAAACAGCAGCATATCCAACTTCTTCTGGTTTACCATACCGTTTCATTGGGTATCTTAATTTATCTGTTTCCAATTGTTCTTCGCTTATCTCGCTATTATTAAGCAAGTTACTCTCCACCATTCCTGGGGTGATGGTATTAACCCTTATCTTCCGAGGAGCAAGTTCCAATGCTGTAGCTTTCGTGAAGCCCTCAAGCGCTCCTTTTGTAGCTCCATAAATTGAGCCACCAAGATAGCCACATCTTACACCAGAGATAGAAGATATCATAACGACAGAAGCTTCTTTTTCTAGTTTCTTTCCCTGTACGAGTGACCTAATTAGTCTAATAGAAGAGAATGCATTTGTTTGAAACAACCTTTCAAGATCACTCTCATCTGTAAATTTCAAAACTTTTGTTTCAACGATACCTGCACAACTAACAATACCATTCAATTTCGGAAGGCTAGCAACCAAATTCTCAATTGCATCATTGTTGCTTAAATCAACAATAACCATCAGATGCTTATTACCCTCCAAGCTATCCAAAGTCTGTTTCAGTCTTTCTTTGTTACGCGCAGTAATAATACAATTGGCACCAGCAGCAGCACATTGCTGTGCCACTGCTTTGCCAATGCCAGACGATGCTCCTGTAATGAATATCGTTTTGCCTGTTAGACTAAATATATTCTGCATTAAAGCTTAGATGCTACCAAATCATACAAGCTCTGAATTGTATCAGTAGCTTTGATTTCAGAATTAGTCAACTTAACGCCATACTTCTTGTCAATCATGTTAAGAATAGCAAGACCAGTAAGGCTGCTCCATTCCTCAAGATCCTCACGATAGTCTGTTTCAGGCTTGAACTCCTCAAGTTCTGTTTCATCAAACTGATCAGCGAAATCCTTAATGAACTCGTTAATTTTCATAAATCTTATTTTTTATTTGTAAACAATTATATTAATTAAAATAATACAAGAATACGATTAAACCTTCCAAAACAGGTTTTTCTTGACCTTCTATTTCAAAGGTACATTGGATATTAGCCTTGCAGACATTTCCGAGGTCTTTTGCTGATTTCAATGTTGCAACCATTCGCAACTTGCTATCAACCGGCACTACTGATTTATACACCATTTTTTCGATGCTGTAATTCACCAAATGCTTGAGATTTCTAACCTCTAATATTTCATCCAAAAGACAAGGAAGAAGAGATAACGTTAGATAACCATGAGCAATAGTAGTTTGATATGGACTATCTGTCTTTGCTTTATCTGCATCAACATGAATCCACTGATGGTCATGAGTTGCATCAGCAAACTGATTAATCATATTCTGATCTACAAGCAGCCAACTTGACTCACCTAATTTTTCTCCAGATAATTGAAGAAAATCCTCGATCGTATTGATTATTACTTTGACCATAATTTTAGAAATGCTTTGTCCAATCCATTGCTGCAACAATCACTTTTCGCTCTTCAGTTGGTTTTTCTCTTGTTCCCACCAACTTTACAGGGTTGCCGAAATATATGCCCCATGGTTTAAGGTTGCGGTTGACCAGTGAATTTGCACCTACAACTGCCCCTTCGCCAATTGTTACGCCTGGCATAATTGTAGAATTAGCACCTATATATACATCATCATGAATTGTTACATCGCCATATCGCGTCATGCGAGTGTCACCTGGAAGCTTCTCTATTGCATAATAGCCATCAAGCTCATAGGTCGAAGTTAATACCTTCGATCCAGGTCCAATAAAGACTCTATCACCAATATATGTGTTAGCGCCACCTTCAATTAAACAATGCCACGTAACAAGGCTGTATTTTCCAATTTTTAGAGACTTACCTGCATCAATAAAAGCAAAGTCGAATAGACGGCAATGATCATCAATCTCTGCATTTTGTGGATGAATCATCTTGAACATAGGATATATAAAAACTCCTTCACCGCAATACTTAACTTTATCACGGAGATTGTCACCCATCAGATCAAAATTCATGTTCATATCGTTTTCCATAATTAATAGAATCGATCAAGTTCCATTTCCTTTTTCATATCACGAAGCATATCCATGAAAAGATATTCTGGTTCATATCCTAAATCTTGCTTTGCCTCGTCAATATTCATTATATATTGAGGTGCGTTAGGTTTTTCAGGGGAGAACAAAATCTTTGATTTCTTATCACCTCCAAATACTTCAATAAATCCTTTAATTTGATCTAACAAAGAAGTACCAACACCTGTTCCTATATTGTAGAATCCGAAGTCTTTATCAACGAAGGTGGCCTTATAGAATTCCTGGCATAAGTCCTTAACATATACCATATCTTTCTTTCGATTAGGATCACCCCATACGTGAATATCCTCACCAGCGATAGCTTGATCTATAAGAATGCGCCATGCTTTCTTAGTTTCTACACCTTCTTCAAAATAAGGTTTTGAATTCCAAGAATATATAGTAGGTAATCTGAAGATAAAACTACGTTGATTGAATAACCCATGATAACACTTTATTAGTTCTACACATGTATTCATTGTTGTGATGTATACACTCTTAGAATCTTTATAATCCAGAATAGGTGTCATTCCAACTTTGAGCTCTGGTATTTCCTCAGATCTGTATAGAATATCACCAAAAGTTTGAGCAAAGAGAATTCTATCAACATCATTTTTTTTGCAAAATTCCAAAATATTAAATGTTCCCCCTATGTTAACATCCAAATAATGCTTAGGATTGAATCCTTTCATTCTTGCTGGCATGGTAGTAGCCAGATCAATAACAGCATATATATCAGTGGGCAAGCCATCTACTTGATCCTTCTTGCTGATATCCACCTGATAGAACTTGGATCTTTCATCGAGGAAGCCACTGCCATTCAAGTCGGCTGTGACTAGTTCTATATTATGCTCTGCTTTTCTTTCATAGAAATAATCTACCAGATATCTACCAATGGCACCATTGGCTCCAAATACTAATACTTTCTTTGTCATAATTCCACTGATTTTTGTTATGATATGTTATTACCACTCCGTAACAACAGTTAAATATTTATCTAAATTATCCGTTATATTTAATATTTCTTCTTTTGATTCGAAATGTACAATTAATATTCCTACTGCGGCATTTGCACCTCTAAATGACCTAGTATGACCTCCAATTTGAATATAATCATGACGTTCCAAAATCTTCTTCTCAAGGGCAGGATTTAAATTAGATCTCTTAACATACCCTCTTCCTTTGAATGAATTACCCAATATACATAGAAACCTTCCTTGCAAACAGATTCTTCTCGATACTTAGTTTCAATTGAAAAATCCAACATAGTTTCAGCAAACTTAAATCCAAATGCATACTGTATAACAAAAGAAGTATAATTGCCACCGCTTCTACAGCTAAAGCAACCATATTTACACCCGCATAATTTTGAGTAACTTCCGGCATACAGTTTCCACCATTACAAGGTCCCAATTCCATTATATAAATACACCCAGATTTATCTATCATTACTTCTAAATTAAAAGATAGATTTCTCAACCCAGATAGAGAAATAACATGCTCTATTTCCTTTGTTATACGTTCCTTAAGAGAAGAATGTAATTGAGCGGGAACTTCATTCCACATGGCACATATCCTGTAATATTATTATCAACAACCTGTTCACCATAACACACGAATTCCAAATGATCCATCCCATAAAATCCATCACCACCAATTTGAGGTCCAACTTTTTCTATATATTCCTCTATTATTATGATCTTCTTACGAGAAAAGATAAAGCATATTTAAAAGCTGCAGAGAGATCTTGCTTATTACAAACCTTAGTTATCCCCTTTACTACCAGAAGATTTTACAGGTTTCACCATTACAGGATAATTCCATTCATCCAAAGAAATCTCAGAATAACATATGTATGATTTAGATTTCGGAACATGAAATCCATTTGATTCTAAGAATTGACGCCAAAGGTGTTTCTCACCCAAAAGACAAACTTATCATAGGGAATACCTAGCAATCCTAACTGTTCTGAAACATAAGCTGCAATAGTGCTACAAGATCTGAAGCAAAACACAGAATACCGTCCACTCTTAAAGTCTTTGCTAAGAATAATACAGCTTCTTTATCAGTAGTACTCACATAATGATACTCATCTGCATATTTATGCCCTGGATTGCTCGGTAGAGAAAACTTTTATTTCGTTGAAGTTCTAAAGAAAAATATCCTCCGATAGAATTCATCATTATCTTATCATAACTTTTACAAACTCATCTTTTTTCTGGCAGAAATTATCCATCTGTTCTATCGTATCGAAATGCAAGAAAATAATACCAAGAGCCTTACCTGCTCCATCAAAAGCTTCTACGCTGTCACCTGCTTGTTTATAAATAATCTTACGATAAATAAATGGTTCTATTTCAGGTGAAAACTTTATAGTATCAAAAACACCATTCTTATAGCAATGAAGCACATAATGCATATAACATCCGGGCTGCTCTTTCAAAGTAAGGTCAGGTTCTATTCCCATTGCTGCCATCACATTAGCTTTCACGAGGTCAACACCGTATGCATCGCTAAGTTGCAAAGGAATCATATTACCACCAGCCCGCGGCCCAAGTTCTAAAAAATGTACATTATCATTACGGTCAAGAATAATCTCAATATTCATCTCACCAAAGTGAATATCCAGAAGTGACACGATGCGTTGTAATTCATCGCGCACTCGACGAGTTTGTAACTGGTTAAGTCCACTTGGTCTTTTTTCTCCTAAGGGAATTAAGCCACATCCTGAGTTATCACGTAAACATGACATTTCACCATAAAGAACTATCTTTCCATTCCAAACAAAGACATCTCCACCAATAATATCGGGAAAACCTCGTTCTATGAATTCTTCAACTATTAATATTTTATTGCGCGAATAGTTGATAGCATGAGTTATCGCCCTTTCAAAACCTTTCATGTTGGTGAGTTTTGTAACACCTTTAGAGCCTGATGAATCAGTGGGTTTTATTATTATTGGAAAAGAAAAATCTCTAATCTTAACTTTCAACTCTTCCGTCTCTATGTTTGGAGAAAACGTGTAATACCTTGGGCATGCAAAACCATTCTTTTGCAAGAAATCCCGAAAAAGATGCTTAACACACAATATAGCAACTGATTCCGACGGATTTGTTGGTAAATTCAAGCGTTCAGCTACAATTGCAGCAGGAAGTGCTGCAGGATCAGAAGCATAAGCGAGTATACCATCAACCTGTTCGTTTTTTGCTATTTCATATATAGCCTCTACATCTGTTGTACTTGTATCATAATATTTATCGGCCTCATACTGTCCAGGATTGTCTGGTAGATAATCACAGAGTACAGTGTATAGCCCCATACGTTTAGCTGAGCGTATAGCTACAAGCTGCTGTGCAGAACCACCCAACAACAGTATTTTCTTTTGATCCATAATTTAGTTTATTATGCAATTAATAATTCTTTCTACATCTTTTTCACTCAGTGCATGATGCATGGGCAAACATATAACTGAATCGGCCATCTTATGCGCTTCAGGAAGATTCTCTGGTGCTGCACTTGGTAATCCCCGATAAGTAGTGAATGTACTGATTAGCGGATAAAAATATCTGCGCCCCATAACATTCTGCTCTTTCATTTTAAAGTAAAGCTCGTCGCGAGCTATACCATATTCATCTGCATTAATAAAAATGGGAAAATAACTATAGTTGTGTTTTACTCCTGGCATATCATCAAAAAAAGAAATCCCGCTTACATTGCGCAAGGCATTGCGATACCTAATAGCCACTTGATGACGAGCTTCAATAGCCACATCCACTTGCTTTAAATTCAGTAAACCATATGCAGCACGCATTTCGTCCATTTTACTATTGATTCCCGGTGCAACAATTTCCGTCTCTCCGGCAAAACCGAAGTTTTTCAGATAATCAATTCTTTTCTTAGTCACTTCATCATGCATTACCAATGCGCCACCCTCAATGGTATTATAAACCTTTGTAGCATGAAAACTAAGAGTAGACATATCACCAGCATTCAGAATACTTGCGCCATTAGTTTCCACACCAAAAGCATGGGCGGCATCATAAATAACTTTTAAACCATATTTATCTGCTATTTCTTGAATACGCTGGGTATCACAAGGTTTCCCATATACATGTACTGGCATAATAGCTGTTGTTTTGGGAGTTATGGCAGCCTCTATCTTATTAGGATCAATATTACCTGTTGTAGGGTCAATATCAACAAACACAGGTTTAATGCCGTTCCACCATAGTGAATGTGTGGTAGCCACGAAACTATATGGAGTGGTAATGACCTCACCGGAGATTCGTAAAGCTTGAAGAGCAGTGATTAAAGGAAGTGTACCATTGGTAAATAGACTAATATAAGGAACTCTCAAATATGCTGCCAACTCTTTTTCCAATAGCTTGTGAAACCTTCCGTTATTAGTAATCCATTTGCTAGCCCAAATATCTTTTAAGACCTCATTAAATTCCTCCAATCCAGGCAAAAGAGGAGAAGTAACCGTAATTACTTTATTTTCCATCTTAGTATAATATAATTTGTTGATTCTTTTATTTACGCTTAAGTGTAGAAAGTACCAGTTGCCTGACTTCAAGATATTCAACCAGTTGAAGACGTTCATAAATGAACACTGCCAATAGTATTCCAACCAGTATTTGGATAGGTAACAGAATATAATTAGAAACATTCCAAAAAGAAATTCCCCACATCGCAGCTGCTACAATGGATGAAACCATAAAAGTTGGTAATATGTCTTTAATTTGTTTTCCTGTAGGATAATGTATCAAATTCGCTGAATAATAACTATTCAGAAAATAAGCAATAAATGAAGTACAAACACTTCCCCAAAGCATATATTCAATTCCGTACAAAACACCAACTACAATAGGACCGATAGCAATCGTTTTCTTTATTATTTCCAGTTTTAGAAACAAGTCCGAACGACCTTTTACCTGTAGAATATTCAGATTGATGGCATGAAGCGGATAAAGCATGCCACTGAAGCAAATAATTTGCAAGAAGTAAACGGCAGGTAACCATTGCTCTCCTATCAGAATGATGATTAGAGGTTTAGCCATCGCTGCCAGCCCTAACATACAAGCAAAAGTTATCAACATCGTAGTTCTTATCACCCGACGGTAAGCTTCACGCAGTCGTTCCGGATCTCCTTGAATGGAACTGAGTACAGGGTAACTAACACGTTGAATAACAGAGGTCAGATTACTTGAAAAAATCGTATTAAACTGCTCTGCACGAGTATATTGACCCAGCTGCGCAGAAGTATAAAAACGGCCGATAATTATATAATAGATATTCTTATAAATCGTGTTCAATAATCCGGAAAGTAATAATTTAGAGCCGAAGCCAAACAAGTCCTTAAAACTTCGCATGGAAAATTCCCACATTGGTCGCCAATGACAATATATCCACAAGAAGAGCGTATTCAGTAACTGACGGGAGAGTTGTTGACCGACCAAGCTCCATACCCCCATTCCCGACACAGCCATACCAATTCCAATAATACCGCTACTGATACTGGAGATTAGTGAAACCTTGGTCTGAACTTTAAAATTAACATCACGAACGAATATTGTACGAGGAATAATCCCCAATGCATTAACAATCAGCACAAATCCAAGGATTCTTATAATTTCTATCAAAGTCGGCTCTTTAAAGAATTTACTGATAGCGGGCGCGGCAAAAAACAAAGCAAGATACAGAGCTGCGCTAACCACTAAATTGAAATAGAAAACCGTATTATAATCCACACGTTCAATACGTACTTTGCGTATCAAAGCATTAGAAAAACCGCTATCAATAATAGAGTTAGAAACTGCTATAAAAATAGCGATCATGGCCATAACACCGTATTCACTCGGAGTTAGCAAACGAGCTAGAACAAGCCCCACCAAAAAGGTAATTCCAGAACTAGCAATATTATCAATAAAACTCCATCCGACACCTCGAATGGTTTTGCTTTTCAAAGACTCTGACATATGTTAACGAATCGAGTAAGTAGATATAAAACTTCCCAGCTTACTCAATCTAAAAAATAAAGAGTTATGTTTTTTTACTTTCACAATTATCTGCGGTAAATTCTCATAATTCCTATAACCGAAATAAATCTCGCAGACCAGAATGTAGTTTGTCTTTCTCGCTTAACACCACCTGATCCACCGGTATCCTCCAATCAATCCCCAAGTCGGGATCATTCCAAGCAATTGCTCCTTCACTCTGTGGTACATAGAAATTATCACATTTATACTGAAAAATAACTTCCTCACTCAACACGCTGAAACCATGGGCAAAACCACGAGGTATAAAAAATTGACGTTGATTTTCTTCTGTTAATTCTACTGCTACATGATGCCCAAAAGTGAGAGAATCTTTGCGAATGTCCACAGCCACATCAAGCACAGCACCTTTCACAACACGTACTAATTTACTTTGGGCAAAAGGTGGTTTCTGAAAATGTAAACCACGGACAACACCATAACAAGATTTACTTTCATTATCTTGTACAAACTTTGTACAACAGACTTTTTCCTCAAATTCCTCCTGATTAAAAGACTCAAAAAAATAGCCACGAGTATCTTTGAAAATACGAGGCTCAATAATGACGACGCCGTCTATCGAGGTTTTTATTACATTCATATTATTCTAAATCATTGTTAAATTCTTCCCACGGATACTGATTCTCCTCAAATCCCTTCAACTCCTCTGCAATCTCCGTCTGCTCCAGGCTCAACCCTGCCTTATCCCAAGTATTGATAATTTCATGAGCCTCCTTTGCTAAACTCTCATCATAGAATTCCCCATAACAATAAGTTAACAAACGCACCTTCAGCAATGACGCGGAAAGCTTCGGAAGCACCTCCCAGCTACGATCCAGGACATTCTGAATATATTCCTGCTTGCAGCCATTATCATAAATCGTTGCAGCGAAAGCCACTAACAAAGCAAGGCAAAGTTCAGCCTCCTCTTCGGCCGTAGCTCCATGAATGTTGTAAAGTTCGATAGCCCGTTCGTAAACATCACGGTTCAAACGTGTAAATTGGTCCGCATAAATGGGACTTCCATCAAGCCCGTAGGTTAGAAGATCATGGGCTAAGGAAAATAATGATGAAGAATTAGAATTCATATTATTAAATGTTTTATTTCAAAAAGAGAAGATACTTCGAAAGATTTAAGAGGACACAATATTTATGTATCAACTAACGATTATTATCAACAACAATGCCAATCAATGATTAATGTCAATCAACAGAGTGTCAATCAACAGTTAACGGCTCAACAAGCGAAGGCGGGATAAAGGTAGTAGCTACAGCCATGACACCTTCAATATTGACTACCACACGGCGATCATGGCGAATACGGACAAACTCACCGATTACGCCCTTGAAAACACCATCAGTGATACGAACCTTCTGACCTTTTACCAAATTCAGTTCGGCTGCTTCCATATAAAGAATTGGCTCATCGTGACTACCGGCTACCAGAATAAAACTGCGCATCTGCACATCAGGAATAACTACCGGACGGCAATGTTCACGATTCATAATGAAACGTATAGGCATCGTTCCCTCAAGTTCGTCCTTCAAAGCATCAATACGTTTGCGCGTAGAATGAACGAAGACAAGATTATGTATGGCGGGCACCAATCTACGGACACGCTTACCACCTTTCATCACCATTCCATAGCACATAGGAATAAAGCTCTCTATGTTCTCCTTATCAAGAATAGACTTAAGGGTCAGTTCACGACTATAAGAGACACGAACAGCAAACCAATGGAGATTTTGAGAGTTGAAAGTTGAAAGCTGAGAGTGAGTACTTTCAGTCATGATATTTTCGCAAAGCAACTTCGCGTAAGGACATTTTTTAGGGACACCGGAGTAGTGAAATACCTACCGGTCAAATTATGTAATGCGATTATTTTTAATAACTTATGCTGCATTCATTTCATTTCAGAACTTCCTACCATCGCGGAAAAAGAAGCTGTGAAACATCTATGTGGAGCTTCTGGAGCCAAAAGCTATAAACGGGTGATTAAGGAAGATTAGTTGTCTTTTAATCGTTCGTTTAATGGACACCAATATTTGTAAAGAAAATGTTTCTTATAAAAACATCAAGTTGAATAGATATTAATGATATTTTTTTAGAATATAAAATCTTATATATGAGATGCTTACATGAGGAAAAGAGGGCCTGAAAAAATATTTTTATCAAACATTTTGGTCATTCAAAAAATACCTTTTACCTTTGCGCCCATTAAACGAACGTTTTTTGAACACCTATCCGTTTTTACTCCAATAAATTATATATCAGCCTATTAATCGTCGTAAATCAGTATATATAATCAATATTATTCTAAGATTCTTACTTACTCTTTCTTTTTTACAATAATCTTCGTAGCCTGAAACATATTTTTCCATCACTAATTCAGACATAAAAAATCATATAAGTATGGGTAAAAAGCAAATTTAATAGAGCTATACACAACAAACCTCCTGTGTACATCTATGGAAAAACAGATTGACTATGATTACACATTTCTTGTGCAAAAAAAGGAATATCCATAAACAATAATAATAAACATAAAGCTATTAATGCAGACATTAATAGATATTACCGAAGAATACAATTACTAAAATTAAAGAAGTAAGAAAGGTCTATAAAAAAAAAATGCGTAGTTAAATCATTATTCACCTCAATAGCCTTATAAACGTTTACCAGCTGAAATATATGGCTGCAATAGACTGTTGATGAACGCTTTGTGCCTACTCCCTTATGAATTACATGCTCTTTTACTTGTTATTACATAGCCTTTTCTTTGGATTCAGATCCTTCATTTTCTATTGTCCACAGCTGTGGTTCATGTGCTTCACAGATGTGAATATGCTGCTTCATTAATGTGAAGCATGTAATCCACAATTGTAGACCGCACATATACATCGTATATAAATGAAAGAAACACAGATTGCTAACGGAAGAAACACAGGCAATCAACACAAGAATGAATAGTTCCACCGACCTACACCGAGCGACTGAAGATATTTACTAAGACGAAAAGGCGACATATTCGCCACCTTTTCAATAAATAAAACACGAAAATGAGGGGGACTAAAACGGCCAGTGTATGTACTATATAAGATATAATTAAATGATTTACAATAATATATACCTATTTCAGCTTAATGTAGGCAAATTTACCTGCACGCAATTTCAGTTTGCTGCCACCACCGCTCAAACCACGATGAATAAAGCGATACAGAGCATGAGTGCAAGCGTGCAAGTAAAAGTGACCACAAACTAATAGTATAAAGGCTGAAGCTGAATAATATGTTTTTCGGCTACAGAGATATCTTTTATTCTTTTTTCGTATCTTTGGCCCTCATTATTCAAAAAAACGACTCAACATGATACAGTTATTCCATCGCATGATTTCCGCCGCCCTCGGCATTTCCGAGAAGCAAATCGGCCATACACTTGATTTATTGGAAGACGGAGCTACCATTCCCTTCATCAGTCGCTACCGCAAAGAAGCTACCGGCGGACTGGATGAAGTGCAAATTGAAGCCATCAAAACACACTATGAGAAGCTGAACGAAACAGCCAAACGGAAAGAGACCATCATCAACACCATCAGCGAGCAGGGGAAAATGACTCCCGAACTGCAAAAACGTATTGATGAAACATGGGACAGCACCATTCTTGAAGACATCTACCTACCCTATAAACCCAAACGCCGCACACGTGCGGAAGTAGCCCGCCAGAAAGGACTGGAACCACTGGCGACATTACTGATGCTGCAACGGGAACCCAACCCCGAGAAGCGTGCGGAAGCATACGTCAAAGGAGAAGTGAAAGATGCCGAAGACGCACTGAAAGGGGCACGAGACATCATTGCCGAACAGGTCAGCGAAGACGAACAGGCACGCAACACCGTGCGTTTTGCCTTCTCCCGGCAAGCCGTCATCACCGCCAAAGTAGTGAAAGGAAAAGAAACTGAAGCAGATAAATACCGGGATTACTTCGAATTCAGTAAACCACTGAAGAAATGTACCTCGCACCAGTTGCTCGCCATCCGTCGTGCCGAAGCCGAAGGTCTGCTGAAAGTCAGCATAAGTCCTGATGACGAGGAATGTGTAGAGCGTCTGGAACGCCGCTTTGTCCGTAGCAACAACGCTTGCGGAGAACAAGTGGCAGAGGCCGTACAAGATGCCTACAAACGCCTGTTGAAGTCGTCCATCGAAACTGAGTTTGCCGCACAAAGCAAGGAGCAGGCCGATGAAGAAGCTATCCGGGTATTCGTCCAGAACCTGCGCCAGCTATTGCTCGCTTCTCCGCTGGGACAAAAACGGGTAATGGGCATTGATCCGGGCTTCCGTACAGGCTGTAAGGTAATATGCCTGGACGCACAAGGCAATCTGCTCCACAATGAGAACATCTATCCGCATGCTCCGGTGCACAAAACCGCAGAGGCTGTATCCAAAATACAAAAAATGGTGGAAGCTTATCAGATAGAAGCCATCGCCGTAGGCAACGGAACCGCAAGTCGTGAAACCGAAGATTTTCTGAAACATCAAACTTTCAGACAGGACATTCAGGTATTTGTGGTGAGCGAACAGGGCGCCTCTATCTATTCCGCATCCAAAATTGCCCGGGATGAGTTCCCTGAATACGACGTCACGGTACGTGGAGCCGTATCTATTGCCCGCCGCCTGATGGACCCATTGGCGGAACTAGTGAAAATAGATCCGAAGTCCATTGGCGTGGGACAATACCAGCATGATGTGGATCAGACGAAATTAAAAAAATCACTGGATCTGACCGTAGAAAGCTGCGTAAATCTGGTTGGTGTAAACCTGAATACGGCAAGTAGCCACCTGCTGACGTATATTTCCGGTTTAGGCCCTCAGCTGGCACAAAACATCGTGAACTATCGTGCGGAAAACGGTGCATTTACCTCCCGCAAGCAACTGATGAAAGTACCGCGTATGGGAGCCAAAGCATTTGAGCAATGCGCCGGTTTCCTTCGTATTCCACAGGCTGAAAACCCCTTGGATAATACGGCCGTACACCCTGAGAGTTATTGCATCGTAGAGCAGATGGCAAAAGACCTGGGATGCAGCGTAGCAGAACTTATCGCCAGCAAGGAGCTCCGCCTGAAAATAAAACCGGAGAAATACCTCACTCCTACCGTGGGTATGCCGACATTAAAAGATATTCTGCAAGAATTGGAAAAACCCGGACGCGACCCGAGAGGTCCGATAAAGATTTTCGAGTTCGACAAGAATGTACGCACCATCAACGACCTGCGCGAAGGTATGGAACTCCCCGGTATCGTAGGCAATATCACCAACTTTGGCGCATTTGTCGACATAGGTATCAAAGAGAATGGTCTGATCCATCTTTCGCAGCTGGCCGACCGTTTCGTTTCAGACCCGAATGAGATTGTCTCTATTCACCAGCATGTCCGGGTCAAGGTGCTGAGTGTGGATATGGACCGCAAGCGGATTGCCTTGAAGCTGATTTCAGAATAATCGCAATAGCAATAATCATCAACGCGGTGCACAGGACAGAACCTTCGAACCCGAATGCACCGCCGTTGATGATATTCTCTTCCGGTAATTCTAAAGATAATAAAGTACCGCCCAATCGTCCTCCGCTTACTTCGAAACCAAGAATCGGACCTTGCAGCCAATTCCAGAAAAGATGAAGAGCGATAGGAAACCATAAATTACGCGTATATATGTAGGTCTGTCTCTTATACACATCTGACGCTGCCGACGACTTAATAGGTGTAGAT
>ENA-UAPJ01000384-UAPJ01000384.1-human-gut-metagenome-genome-assembly--contig:-NODE-384-length-21309-cov-7.774066_pt1 | contig 21309 bp, 8 predicted proteins | sample MGYA00243479_ERZ654575 | MGnify/ENA primary metagenome ERZ654575 (study PRJEB26926, sample SAMN06164839) | human gut metagenome | biome: ENVO:00009003; feature: ENVO:2100002; material: ENVO:00002003... | reverse complement strand
GTAAACTTGGGTAAGATTTTATAGATATTGCTTGGAGAGGACTTAGAATTCAACCCCTTCTTTTTTGTGAGATGAAAAAAGTCTCAATCAAGATTGATTATTCAACTGATTGAGACTTTAGGGGGAAGGTAGATATTGTGTTAGGCCAATTGATTGTGATATGATTAAAGGACGATATCAAAGGCTTTGGTAGATCCGGCATAAATGCCACTGTTCCGGTAATCACAATTGATTGTTTTTGATTGTTTTCGCATCCGAATGTCTATGGTTATATTGGATTGCGTCTGTCCCGGATCTGCTATATGAAGTTTCATTTCATTCTGACCCTTTATTTTTACCATTAATGCACAGGCCTTATCTGCCTTTACTGTTAGATCTTTGTATGTGAACTCTCCTGCGCAGTAAAATATCATTTGCAATATATCTGATTTATTACTTCTGACTGCTTGCAGGTTTTCTGTGTTGGATAGAATTTCAATGTTCTTTTTCTTCTGATACTTTTTTACCTCATCGGTGGTTTGCATGCCAGGAACGATAATGTAAGCATAAATTGCATCTGATGGCTGTTTGCCGTGGTCAAGGCATATAGTGAAGGCATCTTTCTGCACACTATCTTTGGGAGCAGTATGATTGATATCATACCAGCTTCCTGTCTGCTGCTGGTTGGCTACGAATACATTTCCTCCATTGGGGAATAAGTACCCTATTTTATTATGAAGGATCCACTCGGGAGAAGTGTAGTTGAAACTCCCCCGGACTATTTCAGTCTGTTTATTTTTGTGGCGTATTATCGCTTTTTCGGAAGTGGATAAGCACTGGTTTACCGTTGTATACACAGGATATTGAGATGTAGAGTGGATGCCTGCCCCCAGACATACTACCTCCTCATCGAAGAAAAACCATGCTTTCCGTGCACTGGTATTAATGTCGGCGTATGAATCAGTGTATGAATAGACAGATGCTCCATAAATGCTGTCGGATACTCCTCCGGCAAAAGTAGAAGTGCCGAGTGTTTGCCAGTCACTGGCTGCTAAAGGTATTTGGGGAACTTGCGGAGCTGTTACTCCTGGAATGCGGGTCCAGTTCCAGACAGGGAAGATATTGGCATATTCATTTCCTTCGGTTACTATGTTGGTGCATCCGTCGGACATAAAGTAAGTTTTCAGATTCTCTCCATTGCCATATTCGCAACGGGCTGTGCGTGTAGATACCATCCGGACATCAAAAGTGTAGGCAGGACGTATATGCAAGGTATAATCTCCGCGAAAATAGTGGGTATGCTTGGGTGACAAAGCATAGTCGGCAGGATGCTTTCCACTTAGGCGCGAGATGATATCTTTGTATTCATTGATGTGAGCTGGATCAAGTTCAATCATGCGTTTGGCGAACAAGGCTGTATGAGACTTTTTAGTGACTTCAGGACGACTTACACCTCTTCCCAATACATCGAATAGCATGTATTGTCCGCGCATGGTGGCATAATAAGTTTCACGCATGAACTTGCTCAGTAATGCCAGTTTTTCTTGAGGAATTGCATATTGGGTTCCTTTGGTATACATGGCTATTTGGGTGACACCTTTCAGAATTTCGTCTCCATATCCACCGATATAGAGTTGTGCACCGTGCTGAAAATAGCTGTTGTCGTGCTGAAAACCTTCTTTGGTGGTATATACTACAGGACTGTATGCGTTTTCGAGTGCAATTTTCAGGTCGGTTTCATTTTCAGAAAGACATGCCCGGTAGATCCAGTGCAGTGCAATGTCGGTACGGTTGGCGCCGGTCCATTTGGCAGGATGTCCACCGTCCTTCTCTATTCGTTCCAAAATCTTCTTTTCAAGTTCTGTCGGAAGCTGTTTCTCGCCTGTACGCATTTGTATTAGTAATATGCCCAGACGTTGAGGTTCCGCTATTTGATTGTACCACCAATTGTGGCACCACGGGTTGCGTTCGTGCCAGTACTCCAGCCCTTTTTGTATTTTGGCAAACAGGTTTTCGTCTTTATAATACTTGTTTTGGGGATTGGTATAGGCGAAAGCAAAGTCGGAGAGACGGTCAATATGTTTCATAGGTGGCCAGTTGGTTCGTTCAATACTGGCGTAATCCACATCTGTGAATGAACCGTCCACCTCATTGTAGGTCTTTAAATCTTTATCAATGGAAGGATTTTTGGCGAAGTCAAGCCTGATTTTCTGCATTAACGCTTCATACTCGTTATCAGCGTTCGGGATGTTCTGAGCAGATACTCCTGTCGACATCAGACTGCCTATGATAACTAATGCTATAAGCCGGATAGTGATCTTCATATTATTTTCAGTTTAATGTATTATTTAAGTTTTTATGGAACCATTTTATAAATCTGGTTGCCGGCCAACAGGAACGCTCCTGCGCCATAGACCTCCGTCATTTCACGAGTCACTTTCTTGGGATCTGCCCCAATGGGTTGTACATAGCCCAGCTTGCCGTCTTTCTCCACAGCTTTGACGAGGGCTTTCCAACCTTTCTCAATGGCGGGCATCATGACGGTTTTATCCAGCAATCCTTCATTGACACCATAGGCCAGTGCATAGACAATGAAGCCGGTGGCACTTGTTTCGGGTGAAGGATAAGAGTCTGGGTCCAGCAGACTTGCATGCCAATATCCGTCCTTGCCCTGCAACCGGACGATACGGTTGGACAGGGTGATGAAGAGATCCTGGTAGAATTGGCGGTGCATGTTATTTCGGGGTAGTGTCTGGAGGATTTCACAAAGTCCACCTAATACCCAGCCATTACCGCGTCCCCAGAAAACTTTCTTGCCATTGGCCTCTTTCTGCTTAAAGTAGCGGTGATCTCTGTAGAAAAGCTCTTCTTCTTTGTCAAAAAGGTAATCGTAGGTTGCCTTGTATTCCCGATTCATGAATTCAATATATTTCCAGTCATGCGTCAGCATATACATTTTGGCATATACGGGAGGAGCCATGAACAGGGCGTCGCACCATGACCAGCGTTCCAGGCTTGCCATATTTCTATAATCCAGTTCCAGCGTGCTGGCCGAAGGATGGTTGATGACGAATTCCGTGCGTGCCAGGGTGGGAAACATCATATTGCGGTCGTTGTATTTCTGATACATTTCCAGGAAGACTTGTCCTACGGCGATGAAGTCTGCATGATACATGTATTTTCCCATTTGCCAGGCATTCCGCCGGCCTATTTTCAGGAGCCAATTGTAATATTGGCTGTCACCATCTTCTTTTTCGGTCAATTCGGCCCAGTCTATCATTCCCATGTACAGTGCGGCATAGGTCCAGTTCAGGTCGTCATGTTCCGCACCTGTTGCCGGATTGGCTATTTGCCAGTCCGCCACACGTTTCATGATAGATTTTATTTCCGTCTTATTAAAATTACTTTGTCCATAGGAACACAAGGTTACAACGGACAGGATGGAATAGATAATTAAACGTTTCATTTTTACTTTTTTTAGGTGAGTACTTCACGATATTTATTGCCGGATAATGTTTCTTCATAATGTTAGTAAAATAATTGATTTGTTAATCTTCCTATTGAATTCTTTATTTGATACATTTAAAGCGGGTAGAATCAATAGTGCTAAGAATAAGTATCTTTTCATAATCTTCTTTTCGCTTTACGTATATTTGAGACTGGAGCAAAGATATATGTTTTTTGAACTACTTTCGGACAGTATTTTCCATATAGAGGTAGATGGACAATATGTGCTGTAAAAACGGACGGATTTGACATGTTGAGGCACAAATAGAGTGGAAGAGTCTATTGGAATTTGAACTCTTTTAGATATTTTTGCAAACACAATCTGTGTTTATATTATATAACCTTGAGAATTACATTACTATGAACCGACTTAAATACATATTGTTACTTTTTCTAATGCTGTCGCCTGCCAAATTTTACGGGCAATACTTTAAAAAACTGACAATGAAGGACGGACTTTCCAGCCCTTCGGTATTGGCTATCTATCAGGATACTTTAGGACGTATGTGGTTTGGCACAAATGAAGGAGTGAATGTTTACGATAGTAAACAGATTTCCAAATATAAATCTTATGATATCATAGATTATCAACATCGAAGAAAGAACCTCATCAACGGAGTGGTTAACCAGATTATAGGCGATTCAAATGGTGATATTCTGATGTTGAATAGCGGAGCTCTAATTAAATATGACATTCGCAAGGAAAGGTTTAAGGAGTTGGTTCCGGTTGGTGTCGGGGCTCTGGCGGCCTTAGATGGAGAGATATGGTGCACTGTGCGCGACACTTTATTCAGGTATGATACCGATACGGACTCATTATGCTTTTACCGAAAGTTGGATGTGGCTTCTGTCATGTGTATGGAAATGTCGGACAGGAAGATCTGGATAGGGACGGCAAGTGGGCTATATGTAATGGAGGGGGAAGAAGTAAAATGTGTACTTCCTGATATTGAGATATACAAATTGTTTGTGAGTAGCCGGAAAGAGCTATGGATTGCTTCGCGTATGCAAGGGTTGTATAAGGTGGGCAGAGATGGGAAGATCACGAAGGAAGAATACTCTCCGGAACGTGTTGTAAGTCAACAGATAAGAGGGTTTGTGGAAGATGAATGGCAGAATGTCTGGTTTGGGACTTTTGAGGGATTGCAGGTTTATAATCCTTATGCGGATACATATCGTGTCTATCGTCCAGATTATCATCCGGGATCTTTGGAACATCAATCTGTTTTCTCTCTTTATAAAGACAGGCAAGGTACTATATGGGTGGGCACTTATTACGGTGGCGTTAATTATTTCAATCAGTCGAAGGATGTATTTCTATATTATCCTTATGACAACACTAACAATCATTGCTTAAACTTTCCTATTGTGGGGCAGATGGTCGAAGATAAAGACCATAATTTGTGGATTGGCACAGATGGGGGAGGTGTGAATAGGCTGCATAGGGCGAGTGGAATCTTTACTTATTACACGTCTTCCGGGAAGAACTCTATTTACCATAATAACATAAAAACGATTAGTTATGATAAAAAAAATGACCAGGTATATATAGGCACATATACTGGTGGAATAAGCCGATATAGCAGAAAGCAGGACCGTTTTTATCATTATTTGGACCATTACAAGCGGACGGGAGAGGGTCCAAACCATATTATTTATCACTCTATATTTAAAGATGGATGGTTGTATGTAACTGCTCGTAATGGCTTTTGGAGAATTGATCCGGAGAAGAATGAATTTCAGTTGCTCAGTAAGAGGTCTCTTTTTTTGACGTTTGAGATTGACTCGCGAGGATACGTCTGGTTGGCTGCGGATTTTAAACTTTACAGGATAAAAATAGGTGACTGGAACCAGTTGGAATGTATCGAACTGAAAGGGAGTGCTATTACTAATGCCCGAATAACTCGCATCATGGAGGCTTCTGATGGAACGGTTTATGTAGCTACTTTGGGGGACGGTGTATATTCTTATAATCATGATACGGGAAACTGGGAACATTATACAAAAGAAAGCAGCCATTTGCTGAGTGATTTTTGCTATAACCTGGCAGAAACGCACATGAACAATATACTGATAACCGGCGATGAAGGCTTTTCCATTTATTCTCCTTTTAGTGACTCCATTCATTCTATAGAATTGGGACTTAAAGGAGGCATTTCGGCAGTAGCTGAAGGCGGTGGCATTTTAATGGCTGATGATGACCTGATTTATATAGGAGGGGTAGACGGGCTGATTGCATTCAGAGAGAAAGACTTGTATCAGGCGAGTGAAAGTAGGTCGTCTGAATTCTATTTTTCCGGTCTTTATGTCAATAACATGAAGGTTTCTCCCGATGACGGGTCGGGAGTATTATCCCAGGCACTGGCATTTACAAGGCACTTAGATTTATCTTCGGAACAGAACAATATAATGATTAATTTTTCCAATTCCAATTATGTGGAGTTGGAAGGAAAAGATGAATACCAGTATAAGCTGGAAGGTTTTGATGAAGATTGGGTACTGACGAACCAGTTAAGAGTGAATTACACAAACCTGGCTCCGGGCAATTATATATTGAAAGTCCGTGATTTTGGAAATAAAGTGGAAAATGGGGAGCCTAAGGAAATAATGCTTGGCATCACGATACACAGTCCTTGGTTTGCCACGGTTTGGGCATTTCTGGTATATTTTCTTGTGGTTGCGAGCATTGTTTATAGTTTCTGGAGGGTAAAGATGGCTCGCAGGATGTTGGCATTATCTTTGGCAGAAGAAAAGAACGAGAAAGAGCGTATAGAAGAAGTGAACAAAATGAAACTGCGTTTCTTTACGAACATATCACATGAGTTCCGCACTCCGTTGACTTTAATAATAGGGCAGGTAGAGATGTTGTTGCAAATGGAGAAACTGGCTCCTGTCGTAAACAAGCGTTTGCGAGGAATACATAAAAATGCGGTAAATTTGCGCCTCCTGATAACGGAATTGCTGGACTTCAGGAAGCAGGAACAGGGATTCATGAAGTTGAAAGTGGAGCGCGTAGATGTAATTTCTTTCGTGAAGGACATTTATCAGCTGTTTGTCGACTTTGCCCGCAAGAGGAATATGGAATATACATTCGAGCATGTGGAAGAGGAAGTGGATTTGTGGTTTGATCCGGTGCAGATGCAGAAGGTGGTCTTTAATTTACTGTCGAATGCTTTTAAGTATACACCGGAAGGAAAGGATATAAAGGTTACTGTCAGGAGACAGCAGCGGATGATTGAAATAGCGGTAGCTGACAGCGGTTGTGGAATTCCCCGGGATGCCCAGCAGAAGATATTCGAGCGCTTTTATCAGGTAGGAGACGAATACTCCAGAAAAGGGCTGTTGGGGAGTGGCATCGGGTTGGCATTGATTAAAGGGATAGTAGATGCCCATAAAGGAGAGATTAAAGTGGACAGTACATTGGGAGAGGGTAGTGTTTTCAGGATATACCTGCCCATTGGAAATGTACAGTTTACGCAAGAGGAACTGGAGTATGAAAAAGTTGTGAAGTCTTACTCTGATCATAGGAATATGCTTATGGATGAAATAGCATTGCTGAATGATGCGATGGAAAAAGATGAACCGGAAATTGCGGAAGATAAGACAGGAATGCCTCGCGTGCTGCTTGTGGAAGATGATGAAGAGGTGTTGGAAATGCTGGTGAACATCTTTTCGCCCACATACACGGTGTATAAGGCTACCAATGGACAGGTGGGCTTTGAAATGGCGCAACAGTGGCATCCGGATATTGTGGTCAGTGACGTGATGATGCCAGTGATGTCTGGTAAGGAAATGTGCTATAAGATAAAGAACTGCCTGGAATTGGCATATATGCCAGTGGTATTACTCACGGCTCAGACTTCGGAAGACTGCACGATAGAAGGATACATGTTTGGAGCGGATGATTATATAACGAAACCGTTTAATGTGAAATTGCTCTTGACCCGTTGCGGCAATCTCTTGAAAAACAGAAAGAAACTGCTCGGTAAGATAGCTCAAACAGAAAAGATGACTACCCCGGAAACCGGAATCTTGAATGTAATGGACCAGGAACTGCTGGATAAGGCAACAACCGTTATAAGGCGTAACTTTGATAATCCGGACTTTGACATGAACATGCTGGCTGCCGAACTGAATATGGGGCGTAGTAAGATGTTTACCCGCCTAAAGGAGGTGGTTGGACTTACTCCTAATGAATTTACCCTAAAACTGAAATTGGAAGAGGCATTGCGAATGTTGCAGGAAGCACCTCAATATAATATATCGGAGATTTCCTATCAACTGGGATTTGCTTCTCCCCGGTATTTCAGTCGTTGCTTCAAGGACTTTTATGGAGTGTCTCCATTATCTTATCGGAAGGAAACCTCTAACGAGGCGGAATCGAAGTAGAATTAATAAATAGGCTAATAATCAATGTCTTATATTTACCTGCCGTTTACTTGAGGATGTAAAAGCATTTACTTCAGTATGTAACGGCCTTTACCGCCTATTGTAATGGTCTTTACCTCGGTATGTAACGGCTTTTACCTCGGCGTGTAACGAGCGTTCCCCTGTGGGGTTACGGCATTCCCCCTGTAGAGTTATGGAAGGTATCCCGTATTACAACTCCTTTCGCTCTTATGATTTCTTCAGGCAAGGAAAGTGGCTTATTGTGCTAATTTCGTAGAAGTGCCAGGGGTAAAAATGTCCGTAGTGTAGCACAGATTGTCCGATATACAATTAGTGCACATGTATCATATATGCAGGGAAAGTGCATGTGAGGGAATTAGACTTAGTTTGCACTGTGCTTATTGAACTCTTTTCATCGTAAGCACAGAGTTAATTAATATCAATCAAAATCTATTTTATGAGAAACAAAGTATGGTTACTTGCGTTGGCTTTATTGGTCGTGCACTCAGGCAGGGCTTGGGGGGATGAAAATCATTCCCGGTCAACAGCTATTACACAGCAAGCTAAAACAAAAGTAGTGAAAGGTGTTGTGCTGGACGATATGGGTCCGGTTATTGGTGCTACTGTATTTGTGAAAGGAACCCAGAATGGTATGGCAACTAATCTGGATGGAGAATTTTCATTGACAGTTCCGGTCGGAGCTACTATTGTAGTTTCATTTATAGGTTACGAGGACAAAGAGGTTGTTTATAAAGGAGAGCCGGAGTTGAAAATCATGCTAACAGAAAATGTTACTACTCTGGAAGAAGTGCAGGTTATCGCTTACGGCACTACTAAGAAAGTAACAGTCACAGGAGCCCTTTCTTCGATGAAATCAGATGAAATCATGAAATCTCCTGTAGGCAGTATTGCCAATGCCTTGAGTGGAAAAATCCCCGGATTATCCAGTGTACAATCCAGTGGACAACCAGGTGCAGATGACGCTACGATCTATGTACGTGGTGTGGGGTCGTTGACAGAAGGACTATCTGCCCCTTTGATGCTGGTAGATGGGGTAGAGCGTTCGTTTTACCAGTTGGACCCGAACGAAATTGAAGACATCACGGTATTGAAAGACGCTTCGGCAACTGCCGTGTTTGGTGTGCGTGGTGCCAATGGTGTCGTTCTGGTTACTACTAAGCGCGGACAGGAAGGCAAAGCTAAAATCAGTTTTTCCACCAGTATGGCACTTCAGTTGCCTACCCGTATACCGGAGTTTGCCAATAGTTATGATTATGCAACAACTTACAATAATGCTCAGTTGCGTGATGGAGTGGCAGAAGAAAACCTGGCGTTTTCACCGGAAATGCTGGAAGCATTCCGCACCCATAGTAATCCGTTGATTTATTCAGATACTGACTGGACTGATATGCTGATAAGAAAGACAGCAGTACAGACCCAACATAACTTTAATATTTCAGGTGGCTCAAAGCGTGTTCGCTATTTTGCCTCGCTGGGTGTATTTACTCAAGACGGACTTTTTAAAACCTTCGATACGCACGGACATAAGACAGGTTTTAAATATAACCGTTACAACTACCGTGTGAACATGGATGTGGATGTAACCAAAACTACTTCCATGAAAATCAATCTGGGAGGGCGCCTGACTGACAAACGTGAACCTAACTATAATAACGGTACAGCTACAAATGTTAAAAGCTTGTTCAGGGATATATATTGGACACCTCCTTTTGCAGGACCGGGTATTGTAGATGGAAAGTGGGTTACGGTAAATGCACAAACATTTGGAAAATTCGGTACTGTATATGATGCATTGAACTCCTATTATGGAAAAGGTTTCAATACGTATGATAATAATGTAGTGAACTTTGACTTTGTACTTGATCAGAAGCTTGACTTTCTTACAAAAGGATTGAAAGCTCACGTGAAAGGTGCCTATAATAGCGGTGTGAGTATAACTAAGCGTCGTGAAGGGCGCGCAGATCGTTATGAAGCTTTTCTGGGAGAAGGAGATGAAGTCTTGCTGAAGAAAAACCAGGAGATGCAAACGCTGGGATATAGTGATGAAAAATACGGTCAATCCCGCGACTGGTATCTAGAAGCTGCCGTGAATTATCAGAGGAAGTTCGGCTCTCATAACGTGTCTGCTTTGTTTATGTATAATCAAAATATGAAATATTACTATTCTGATAAGTCGTTTCCCGGTATTCCACGTAGTTATGTAGGTCTCGTAGGACGCGCTACTTATGACTATAAAACCCGCTATCTGGCAGATTTCAGCATTGGATATAACGGTTCTGAGAATTTTGCGGAAGGCAGTCGTTTTGGTTTCTTCCCTGCCGGATCTATCGGATGGATAATTTCGGAAGAACCTTTCATGAAATCTTTAAAACCATATATCAGTTATCTGAAACTACGTGGCTCGTATGGTATTGTGGGTAATGATATTGTATCTGATGGTTCCAGATTCCTGTATCTTCCCGATGCATATACAATCAGTACTGAAAAATACGGTTTTGGTTCAATTGTCAATAATGTATTGGCTGGAGCGAAAGAATCGAGAATTGGTAATCCGAACGTAACTTGGGAAACAGCGGCCAAACAGAATTATGGTATTGATCTACACTTTTTTGACAGTCGCCTGAAAACGTCTTTCGATTACTTCATTGAACACCGTAAAGACATTCTGATCTCCCGTAATATCAATCCAGGCTATCTCGCCGTAAGTTTGCCTATCGTAAATATGGGTAAAGTTAATAATAAAGGTTTCGAAGTGACGGCTCGCTGGGAAGACCAGATTCAGAATGTAAGATATCATATTGGAACCAATTGGGGATATGCCAAGAATGAGATTGTGTTCAACGATGAAATTCCTCAGCCTTATGAATGGATGCGTCGGACAGGTCGTCCTGTCGGGCAACAGTTCGGATATATGTACGATGGTTTCTTTACCGAAGAAGAGGCTGCCAATTATGCTTCGCTGAAAGGAAAAGAAGGTGGCATTCCGGATCATGGTGAGGGATTTACTCCTTTGGCCGGTGATGTGAAATATAAGGATCTGAACGGAGATCATAAGATTGACAATAATGATGTTTCGGCTATTGGTAATCCTATTTATCCATTGCTTACAGGTAATTTGTCAATGGGCTTCTCCTGGAAAGGTTTGGATTTCAGTATGACGTGGGCGGGCGCATTCAAAACTTCCCGTCTGGTTGCAGACTTTTATCGTTATCCGTTTGGAAGTACCAATAATCGCTCTTTGCTGAAGTATATGATCGATGATGCCTGGACGCCGGAAAAAGGAAATTCCGCAAAGGCGCCGGCTATTTCGTTGACAAACAGTAAACCGAATAATTATAAAGATTCTGATTTATGGTTGCGTGACGCTTCCTATGTTCGTCTGAAGAATCTGGAAGTGGGGTATTCTTTCCCTCAAGGTCTTTTGAGTAAGATGCATCTGAGCTCTTTACGCATTTCTCTTTCCGGTTATAACTTATTGACATTTGATGCATTGGGTTTCAGTGACCCCGAAAGTAATCCCAGTGGAGATACCTATCCGTTGGTGAAAGTTATAAACTTTGGATTAAAGGTTGGATTTTAACGCTTAAATAAAAGAAATGATATGAAAAATATAAAGAAACATTTTCATGCTATTGTACTGTTGTTGGGATTGCTGATTTCCACCAACGCATGCGAGGATTTAGCTTTCGGAGATAAATTCTTGCAGAAGCCCCCCAGTACGGATGTTACGATTGACACGGTCTTTTCTACGGCTGAGTATGCTCGCAGAGTTCTGTGGTACAGTTATCGATATCTGCCGATGGGACTGGAAACATCGAATAGTTATTGGAACACGATGTGGCTGGGAAATATTGAAGGCCTGACGGATTTGAATCAGGATTATCTGGGGTATTCGGGCGTTAATAAGGTTTATTATGCCGGTAATTATAATGCTGGTACGGAAAATTCGCCAAGAGGCACCTACATGGCTACCAAGATTCGTTTCAATGAGAATGAAACCCATATGTGGTCGGCTATTCGCAACGCCTGGCTGATTGTAGCCAACATAGACAGAGTGCCCGATATGGATAGGGCAGAGAAAGAACGTTTGAAAGCGGAAGCTAAGGCGATGGTAGCCGTATATTATGCGCACATGTTGCGTCATTACGGTGGTTTGCCCATTATAGATAAAGTCATTTCACCCGATGAAGCATCGATGCCTACCCGGGCCACTTTGCAGCAGACAGTCGATTTTATAGTAAGACTGTTGAACGAAGCTATTGATTGTCCGGAGTTCCCTTGGCATATATCAGAAGCGGAGATGTCTAATTGGGACGGACGTTTGACAAAAGCCGGTGCAATGGGGTTGAAAGCAAGAGTATTACTTTTTGTCGCCAGTCCGCTGTTTAATAATGATGAGCCTTACTTTCAGGGAGCTGCTTCCGAAGCGCTGATGACTTGGTTCGGCAACTATGACCGTGAACGTTGGAAACATGCAATGGATGCTTGTGAAGCTTTCTTTAAAGCTGTTGACAGCAATGGTTTCTATAAATTGGTCGAAAAAGAAGATGTTAATCCCAGTGGATACCGCTATGCCTTCCGTGCAGCTTATTTTGATCGTGGTACTACCGAAACCTTAATATCTGTCCGTAGAGAGAATTATTATAAGGCCAATCAGCAGCCCTATACCAACCAGTCTATTCGCTGGGGAGCAATCTGCCCGACAAAAGAATATTTTGATATGTTTCCGACTGCCGATGGAGAGAATTTTGATTGGAGTAATCCGGAACATACAAAGAATCCATTCATGAACAGAGACCCTCGTTTATCTGAAACATTCATATTGGACGGAGATCTTTTCCAGAACAGAACGGCTGGTGTTACACAAGAAAAGCCTGATGATAAGGAAAACTATCCGGCAGGAAGAGACTGGAATGTAGGACAAGTGACTGCTAAGTCTTTATTAACAGGATTATCTTGCAGAAAATGGGGATTGGACCGTGCAGGGGAATATAATGGTCATATTATTCAGTGGCCTCATCTGCGTATTGCAGAAATATATTTGAGTTATGCGGAAGCTTTGAATGAGTACAATAATGGGCCGAATGAGCTGGCTTATCATTATGTCGATAAAGTACGTGCTCGTGTCGGTATGAAAGGATTGAAGAAAGGATTGAGTAAGGAAGAATTCAGAAAAGAGCTTCTTCGTGAGCGTGCTTGCGAATTTGGTTATGAAGAAGTACGCTTTTTCGATTTAATCCGTTGGAAGATGAAAGAAAAATTCTCTACTCCTTTGCATGGATTGAATATCTATAAGAACAAGAATGACGGCAGTTATATTTGTGAAGAGTTTCCGCTTTTGGGAGGAGAACAAAGCCGTTCTTGGTGGAATCCTGGTGGATTTTCGGAGAAATGGTATCTGAGTGCTTTCCCCCAGAATGAAATAAATAAAGGATATGGGTTGGTACAAAACCCCGGTTGGGAATAATACATCTGAAAAACATAGATAAAAAAGAGTATGAATAAAAAGATAAATATCATATTGGCAAGTGTACTGTGTTCATTCAACCTGATGGCACAAGTAGACACATTGACGATTCATAAGGATAAAGTGGTTATAGATTACGGCCGCAATATTACTCATGATGCAAGAGAGGTTACCGGTGCCGTTTCTACGGCTACCAGCGATAAACTTTCGCATAAGAATAGCATTAATGCTACGAATCAATTGTTTGGTATGCTTCCGGGATTGCAGGTGTTGCAAAATGCCGGTGCGGTTTGGGAAGACGGAGCCACTTTGTATGTGCGTGGAATGGGGACTTTGAATTCCAAAAGTCCGCTTATATTGGTCGATGGTTTCGAACGCTCTCTTAAGGAATTGAGTTCAGAAGAAATAGAATCGGTCAGTGTACTGAAAGATGCGGTAGCTACCAGCTTATACGGTATTCGTGGTGCTAATGGTGTAATTCTGGTTAAAACGAAACGAGGTAGTCTGACTTCTCCTCAGATTAATTTTTCTTATGAGTTCAATATGGCTACTCCGAAGCGTTTACCCGATTTTGTAGATGGATATACTTATGCATCTGCGTTGAATGAGGCAATGAAGAACGATGGCTTGATGCCACGCTATTCGGTGGCAGAACTGGATGCTTTTAAAAACCAGACCAATCCGTTGTTTTATCCTAATGTAGATTGGGTAGACGAGACACTGAGAGGAGCCAGCTATGGTGATAATATAACCTTTTCGGCACGTGGCGGCGGTAAGTTTGTAAGCTACTATACGATGTTAAACTTTCTGGATAACCGTGGAATCTTGCAGCCTACCGGAGATAACGATGGCTACTCTACTCAACTTAAGTATTCCAAGCTGAATGTTCGTACAAATTTAGATATTGCGGCTTCACCTACTACAACTGTACAATTGAACTTATTGGGCAACTTCTCTGAACATAATCGTCCGGGAACAGGGGTTAGTGATATTTTTACAGCCTTATTTCAGGTTCCTGCCGCTGCGTTTCCCATTAAGACGGAAAGAGGTATTTGGGGAGGTACTACGACCTATGGCAATAATCCGGTTGCTAATATTTCGGGTAAAGGATATGCGCGTTCTCAGACCCGTGCCTTGTTTGCCGATATACATTTGAAACAGGATCTGGCAGCTCTATTACCGGGTTTAACCGGTGGTATTAAAGTTGCTTTGGACAACACTGCTGCCTATTGGGATAGCAATACGAAGAATTTTGGTTACGAATCGGCGGTTTTGAATTTGGAGACAGGGGAGAAAGAATTTAATACTCATGCCAATGAAGGTACACTCTCTTATTCTAAAAGTGTAGGTTCTGTTACCACTCACTTCAACTTTGAGGCTTATGCTAACCTGTCCAGACAGTGGGGTAAGCATGATTTGAATGCTACCTTCATGTACTCCATGGATAAGATAAAGTCAAAGGGACGCAATACAGGACGGGCTTTCATGGATGTAATAGGTCAGGCACATTACGCATATAATAATCGCTATTTAGTGGATTTGTCATTGTCCGGTTCTGCATCCAGTATATTGGATCCCGATGATCGTTGGGGAATATTCCCGGCTATTGGTGCCGGCTGGATTCTTTCAGAAGAAAGTTTCCTGAAGAACGACTGGCTGAATTTCTTGAAATTAAGAGCTTCGTATGGTGTTTCCGGACGTGCTGATTACGCTGTGAACTTATTTCAGGATATCTATGGCAGCGGAGGCTCATACTTTTTTAAGAATACTCCTACTTCTATGAGTGGCATGAAGTTGACTCAATTAGGAGTTGAGGGACTTACATATGAAAAATCTCATAAACTGAATGTCGGGGTTGATTTCAAGGCATGGAATAAATTGTCATTGGCTGTTGATGCTTTCTATGATCATCGTACAGACATCCTTGTTGCTGGCGGAAATGCAGTCTCAGGTATATTGGGTATGTCGGTACCGAATGCCAATGACGGGGTTGTTGACAATAAGGGTATTGAAATAGCTTTGAACTGGGACGATAAAATATCAAACTTCACATACCACCTGGGTGGGCAGTTTTCATTTGTACGCAATAAAATTGTAAATCAAAATGAAGAGTATCGCCCCTATGATTATCAAAAGCGTACAGGAGGTTCTTTAAATCAGATTTTCGGTTATGAAGTGATGGGTATTTATCAGTCTCAGGAAGAAATCGATAATCGTGAGGTTAAGCAATATCTGGGCGATGTGCGTCCTGGAGATCTGATGTTTAAGGATCAAAACGGAGATAACCGGATAGATGCTTATGACCAGGTAGCATTGGGATATAACTCTACATGTCCCGAAATATATTATTCTTTTGATCTAGGAGCGGAATATAAAGGTTGGGGTGTCTATGCTTTGTTCCAGGGAACAGGTAATTACAGCAAGTTATTGGATACAAGAAGTATTTATCGGCCTATAGTAGGCAATAATACGATCTCTACTTATTATTACGAAAATCGTTGGAGTGAAACGAATCCAAACGGTACCCTCCCGCGTCTGACTTATTCAGGATCAGATAATAACTACAACAATAATTCATTGTGGGTGGCTGATGCGTCCTTCTTGAAGTTGAGGACATTGGAAATGTATTACAGGCTTCCGGAAAAGCTATTGAAGAAAACCGGTTTTCTGGGTGGAGCTAAAATCTTTGCCCGTGCGCATGATTTGTTCTGTATTGACGGGATTGACATTCGTGATCCAGAGGCTATTGGTGCATCACATCCTACTATGACTCAATATGCATTTGGATTTAATTTATCTTTCTAAAAAAGTGGAATAATATGAAGCCAATAAATAAGTATTTAATAATATTTCTATCACTGTTCTTATTTGCAGCCTGTGATTTTATGGATTGTAACGAATCGGATTATTATTCGAAAGAACAGATTCAAGGGAGTTATGCACGCGTCAAGCAGTTTGTAACGAATGTCTATAGCTATTTGCCTCAAGACTTTTGCAGTATTGACGGTGCAATGCAAGATGCAGCTACAGATGATGCCATACATGTTTACAAAACATCAAACGTGCAGAGATTTGTTAATGGAACTTGGTCTGCCAATACTACGATTGATGACAAATTCTCTAACTACTATTCAGGGATTCACGACGCTAATTTCTATTTGGAAAATATGGTAGGACTGACTTTTGAAGACTGGAAGTATGGAGACGAGTATGAAGATTGGATGAAAGAATATCCGAATTATGAGTATGAGATTCGTTTCTTGCGGGCATTTTTCTATTTTGAGTTGGTGAAGCGCTATAAGAATATTCCTTTAATAACAAAAGTTGTTACTAAAGAAGAGGCGAATAATGCTGAGCCTGTGGCAGCCGGTGTGATCTTAGATTTTATAATTTCCGAATGTACGGAAATGGCGCAACTGCTTCCGGTGAGTTATACGAACTTTGGAAAAGAGCAGGAGACCGGACGTGTGACGAAGGGAGTCGCCCTGGCGTTGAAAGCTCGTGCCGCACTGTATGCTGCAAGTCCTTTGTTCAATCCGGATAACGATAAAAGTAAATGGATTGCTGCCGCAGAAGCTGCCTATGAGATCATTGGTAACCAATCTGCTTTGGGATATACTTTGGATAAGAATTTTGCAAATCTGTTCGGAACACAGAATAATAGAAGTCAAGAGGTTATTTGGGCACGTCCTAACGGAGAGAATAATGGTTTTGAGGCTTCTAACTTTCCTATGGGAGTGACAGGTGGGAAAACGTCTACTTGTCCGACGGAAAATCTGGCAAGCGCATTTGAAATGAATAACGGTGAGCCTTTTGATTGGACTAATGAAGCTATGCGTGAGAATCCTTATGCTCAGAGAGATCCTCGTTTTTATCTGACCATCGTTCATAACAGTATGAAGTGGCCGGCAGATAAGGAAGTGGAAATATGGGAAGGAGGAAGCAACGGGCTGCCATTGACTAATGCTACGACGACAGGGTACTACTTGCGCAAGTATGTCAACAGTAGTATAAGTTTTGAGGCAGGTGCACCAACTACAAAAGCTCATCACAACTGGATATTATTCAGATATGCAGAAGTATTGCTAAACTATGCTGAAGCTATGGTCAATGCTTATGATGACATTACATTTACAAATGAAAAATGTGGCATGTCCGCATTACAAGCTGTAAATCAAGTTCGCGGCAGAGATGGGGTAAAGATGCCCGCATTGTCCGAAACTTTATCCCCTGCAGTTTTCCTGAAACGTCTGAAGAATGAACGTAGAGTTGAACTTGCCTTTGAGGGACATCGCTTTTGGGATCTTCGTCGCTGGAAAGAGCTGGACGCCTTAAAAGATATTTATGGAGTGAAGATAACGAAGGAAGAATCAGGTATAAATTATACAAGGCAATTGTTGGATACACGTTTGGTCGATGATAAGTTATACTTTTATCCGATTGCCAATACGGAACTTTTCAAGAATGACAAATTGAAGCAGAATCCGGGTTGGGATTAGCAAATGTGGTAAATATAAACAAAGGAAGGCCGTTGTTACATTAAAAAGTCAGAACGGCCTTTCTACTAATTATCCACTATGGGCTATAGACATAATGATAAATATTTAGGTAAAAAGGATTAAGGATGAAAATAAATAAACTTTGGATATTGTGTTTGCTTATTCTTTGTTCGTGCAGCACAAAAAATGAGGAAGATATTGTGTCTCGTGGTTTTGAGAGAGCTGAACTGCAACTTTCTGCTCAGTTGAAAGTGGTACCGGAACCTAATGAGTATCCGCGTACCATAAAAGACGGGAAATTGAAAACTACGAAAAAGAATGATTGGACCGAAGGGTTCTATCCGGGATGTCTGTGGTATGTATATGAACATAATCACAATGAAAACTGGAAAGAGTCTGCAATAAAATGGACCGAAGCTCTTGAACCGTTGAAAAAACTGACAAACCATCATGATATCGGTTTTCTGATGTACTGTAGCTTTGGTAATGCATATCGTTTGACCGGTAACGAAACCTATAAAGATATTCTGGTAGAGTCAGCCCGTTCACTATGTACACGCTTTAATCAAAAAACGGGTTGTATAGAGTCATGGAATTACCGAAAAGCGTGGAACGGAATAGATGAATGGTTTTATCCTGTAATCATTGATAATATGATGAATCTGGAACTTCTGTATTTTGCTACGAAAGTAACAGGAGATTCTGTTTATGCAAATATCGCTAATGCACATGCGGAAACTACTGCGAAGAATCAGTTCCGTGCAGATTACAGTAATTATCACGTAGTGAATTATGACGAAGAGACGGGAAAAGTACTTCATAAAGCTACATGTCAGGGATTTTCGGATAACTCTGCTTGGGCACGTGGACAGGCATGGGCTATTTACGGCTATACGATGGCTTATCGTGAAACAAAAAGAAAGGATTTCTTGGATATGGCGATCCATACAGCCGACTTCTGGCTGAATCATCCAAATCTGCCGGAAGACGGGGTACCATATTGGGATTTCAATGCGGGGCAGGAGGGATTTGTTCCGGATTGGAATTATGACCCTCAGATGTTTAAAGAAGTGCCACGTGATGCTTCAGCGGCGGCAATTGCAGCTTCTGCTTTTCTGGAATTGACGGATTATGTGGATGATGGAGAAAAGTATGAACAGGCAGCTGAACATATATTGAAGAGTTTGTCTTCTCCGCTCTATTTGGCAGAGCCAGGGACGAACTGTAATTTTATCTTGATGCATAGTGTAGGGAGCATTCCTCATGGAAGTGAGATAGATGTTCCTTTAGTATATGCTGATTATTATTATCTGGAGGCATTATTAAGGTATAGTAAGAAGCAAAAATAGTCTAGCTGGCGATAGATAGCTGGAGACGATAAAGGCTTTTCAGAGAATTTTAGAGATAGAAAAGAGTAAGTAACCAGAATTTATAGACTGATGTGTGTAATAATATTTTTTTTATTGGTGATTTTTACTTCAGGTATACAGGCCAGCGAATCACATTTTTCGACGGCAGGTTTTTATGAACTTGCTAACAGTGGTCGTGAAGTATATAATATGAATGTAGGATGGCGATTTTATAAAGGAAGTTGTCCGGATGCATGGCAGAGAGAGTTTGACGATTCTTCATGGGAAGTTGTGAGTATACCGCATGGTCTCGAGTTGCTTCCTGAAGAAGCAAGTGGTAACATTAATTATCAGGGAAAGGCGTGGTACCGAAAAAACTTTTCTGTACCTGCAAATCTGAAAGATAAGAAAGTATATCTGCACTTTGAAGGTATAATGGGTAAATCTCGGATCTGGCTTAACGGAAAGTTACTTAAAGAACATTTCAATGGTTATTTGCCAATCATAGCAGATGTAACGGAAGATCTAAATTTTGAAATGGAGAATACATTGAGCATATGTGCGGATAATAGTGATGATCCCTCATTTCTGCCTGGTAAACCCCAGCAAGCTTTGGACTTTACTTATTTTGGAGGAATTTATAGGGATTGCTTCTTGATAGCTCATAATCAAGTACATATTACGGATGCTAATTATGAAGATGAAATTGCAGGGGGCGGTGTTTTTATCCATTACCCTTTTGTTTCGGAAGATAAAGCTGAAATAGGTGTGAAAATTCATTTGCGTAATGAGTCGTCAGGTTTGTTTAAAGGAGAGCTTATGCTGACGTTACGGGATATCTCAGGCAAAGAGATTAGCAGAGGAGTAAAAAAACTCTCGCTACGAAAGGGCAGGGCAAATTATTATGATGTGAATCTGTATGTGGAGTGTCCGGAGCTTTGGACACCTGATTCTCCTATTTTGCATCAGTTAGAGATTAAACTGGTAGATGGGAATGGTATCCTCATTGATGGAATGTTACAGAAAGTAGGAATTCGTAAAATAGAATACAGAGGGAGAGATGGTCTGTACTTGAATAATAAACCTTATCGGGATAAGCTGATAGGAGTTAATCGTCATCAGGATTTTGCTATTATCGGTAACGCACTGCCCAATTCTTTACATTGGCGCGATGCGAAAAAACTGCGTGATGCGGGAATTCGTGTTGTACGCTGTATTCATTACCCTCATGATCCAGCTTTTCTGGATGCCTGTGACGAATTCGGTATTTTAACGATATTGGCTGTTGCCGGATGGCAATTCTGGAATGATGAACCGGTTTTTTCAGAAAGAGCCTACTCTGATATTCGTGGTCTGGTTCGTCGTGATCGTAATCATCCTTCTACTTTTATGTGGGAACCGGTTTTGAATGAAACACATTTTCCTAAGGAATATGCTCATAATGCGAAGAAAACTGTCGATGAAGAATACCCGTATGAACAAGCTCTTTCTGCCTGTGATCCGGGATCACCGGGAAGTGATTATTTTCCTGTGATTTACACTCATCCTACATCTGTGTCCGGTGGTAAGAAATCGGTTTATAATGCCGGTACGTTGAAAGAAGAAATCATGTACTTTACTCGGGAGTTCGGGGATAATGTAGATGATTGGAATTCCCATAATTCAAACAGTAGGGTACATCGTTCGTGGGGAGAAAGTCCTATGTTACAACAAGCTGTACATTATGCTTCTCCTGCTTATCCTTATACATGCCTGGAGACACTCTACGCTTCGCAACTTGCACATGTAGGTGGAACTTTGTGGCATGCCTTTGATCATCAACGCGGATATCATCCTCAACCGTTCTATGGTGGAATAATGGATGCTTTTCGCCAGCCCAAAATGTCTTATTATATGTTTATGGCACAGAGGCCTTTTGACAAATTGGACAAACTTCCGGCAGAGAGTGGTCCTATGGTTTATATAGCGAACGAGATGACACCTTTCTCACCCGAAGACGTTACAGTTTATTCTAATTGTGAAGAAGTGCGTTTGACTGTTTTTGAGAATGGTAAAAAATACGTCTGTCTCTTATACACATCTGACGCTGCCGACGACT
>ENA-UAPJ01000375-UAPJ01000375.1-human-gut-metagenome-genome-assembly--contig:-NODE-375-length-21560-cov-10.087561_pt1 | contig 21560 bp, 19 predicted proteins | sample MGYA00243479_ERZ654575 | MGnify/ENA primary metagenome ERZ654575 (study PRJEB26926, sample SAMN06164839) | human gut metagenome | biome: ENVO:00009003; feature: ENVO:2100002; material: ENVO:00002003... | reverse complement strand
GATTATAGATCTTTCGCCTTCATCGTCCCGACATTACAAAGATACGATGTGCGGAAAGGGCAATGACGCGATAAGGTGCGATAGGGTGCGGAATGGTCCGATTTGACGCGATTTGACGCGATTCGCTGTTCATAATGTTTGACGGTCTGCCGGAAAAAGGGTATATTTGTATCAAAACAAAACGAACATACATGGAGAATTTTCAGATAAGAAGTTACGGGAAAAGCGAACTGGCCCTGTGCTACAGTCCCGATATTACCGAGAGTGCCGCACGGCGCAAACTGATGCGCTGGATAGACCGCAAGCCGGGACTGATGGGGGCGATGCGGGCTGCCGGATACAATGAGCTGTCACACACTTTCCTGCCCCTTGAGGTGAAACTTATCGTAGAGGCGTTGGGGGAGCCCTGAGGATGCTGGGAGATCCACGGGAATACCGGGGATTCTCCGGGAGCACAGGGAGATCCACGGGAATACCGGCATCACAACCGGAGATGCGAAACGCAGACGCAGACGCAGCAGACGCAGGTCCTTTTTTCTCACACACGCGCACGTACCTTATATATGCATGTGCGCGTGTTTTCTTTGTTACCTTTGTTTTTTTGAGTAGACTCCTTTCCCTTTCACCATCACCATATCCAGCGCGCCTTTTTCCCTCAGGCGCTGTATCCAGCTGCGTGCGGTGTTGACCGGGATATTCAGCTTCTCCGCTTGCTCCATCACCATCTGTTTGGTGAATTCTTGCGGCAGGGCCGCATACAGCATCTCACGGTCCGCTATTCCCCGGCTGTTCAGTTCCGTACTTTTGTCCAGGAACGAAAGTATGTGCGTGGCATGAAGGTACAGGGGCTCGCACAAAGCCAGCACGGCGCGGAAGTCCTCATCGGTGATGGACAGGTTATGCCGGGTGATGATACCGTCCTTCAGGTTTTCGGGGTTTATAGTGGGATCCGGTACGGCCAGCGAGGGAATTTCCAGACTGCGCAGCAGCGCCGTGATACACATCATGCGGCACAGGATGGTCCCCATACGCATCACCGAAGCAGACATCTCTTCGCCCGTCACTAGAGAAGAGCGGTAGAACAGGGCGCTGAAGTACCCGTTGAACTCATCTTTCTGCTGCTGGGTGAATTTCAGGGTGAACAGTCCTTTCTTCTTCAGCTCGTCCCTGCTGGCCTTCCATTCGTGTCCCATCCGGATGAACTCTGCTTCCACGTCCAGTTCATCTTCGCCGAACTGGTCTTTCCATTCGCCTACACGGGGCATGTAATAGAATATGTTTCGCGAGAACTGTCCGTTCTCCGGCGAGGAGATGAGCGGCTTTATCTGTGCGGGCGTGCCCGAGAGGAGTACGGACAGGTAACAGGCGGTGGTTTCCTTGTATTCCCGGTCTGTGCGGCGGTTGTAGGACAGGCGGTCGTGGTCGAACGCCTTGCGCAGCGTGTCGCTCCAGTTGCCGAATTCCGTCCCTATGGCCGTCGATACGGTGTCCGCCTCGCTCTCGCAGATAATCCCCGTTCCGTCCGAGTCTATCAAGTTTTGCAGCAGTCCCGTGCCCGTGTTGTTGCCGGGGATGATGAACATGCGGTTGGGCGGCGCCACGGGCGGCTCCTTGTCCTTGCGTGCCTTCCCCAGCGCTTCGTAGGCTCTTAGCTCCTTGCGGTAAGCTTTCATGCTCTCCGCCACCTGCCGGCGTATTTCCTCGTGTATGGGCTCTATGAGTTTGCGTACCCATACCAGTACACTCTTCCCTGCGGCGGCATGGCCCGTGATGAAGGTCTGCAGGCAGGGATACTGCCATTTGTCCCCGTACTTGCAGCGTACGATGTGCGACAGTGAGGCGCCCAGCACCGTCATTGCTCCCAGCAGGAGCACATCATGCTGTGCCGGGGTCTTGGCAAAGGAGAGGATGCTCTTCAGCGGTTCGGGCCAGTCGTGATCTTGCGGAAAGTAGGGTAGGGGAGAGAGGGGTTCCGTTCCCTTCATTTCCTTTTCCTCTTCCTCGTGCTTCTTTTTTCCTGTTTCTTTTTCTTCATTCTCCACCTTATTATATCGCGCGCACGTGTGTGAGAAAAAAGGACCTGCGTCTGCTGCGTCTGCGTCTGCGTTTTTGTGAGAGGGGGCGACTCTCACTCCGCACATTTCCGCCAGGTGGAACACGCTTCCCAGGTGGATGTCGCCCTTGCAGGTGTGCAGGGCGTTGCTGAACAGTTTCTCCGCCGCCGCACTGTCATGCTTGGGCGAGAGGCTGCACAGGCTCATGAAATCCGCACGGCCCGCCTCGCCGCAGTCCGTGGCGATGGCAAATGCCAGTTGGGTGTATTCCAGATAGGTGGGCGCGATGTCCGCGTGTGATGCCTGTACCGCCTCCGTCAGGCGGTGCAGTTCTTCCAAAAGATTGTTTTTGTAATGATTCATATTCCTTTTTATGTTAATTTGGTTTCGGTATAAGAATACCTCGTTTCTGAATGATTCTGAATAAGCGGCCCGTTGGCCCGTGTGCTGCTATGCCCGTTGACCGCGCTCTGTTCCGCATGGGGATTGGCACATTAGCCCATGGGCGTCTTGACTCTCATCAAGGCTCCTTCGTCATGCGACAGGAAGCAGGCCCGCACCAGGTCTTTGCCCGAGTAGTCCACTCCTTTGCCCTTGTCTTTGTCCGAGCAGTCGCCATACCTCAGGCGGGCGTATTCCATCAGCCAGTAGATGTTCTCGGCCGCATTCTGTTTCACGTCGCTTGTCCGGCCGAGGTCGTAGGGCACGAAAGCCTTCACGCCGTGTCCTCCGGGGCTTACGAACACCAGTTCGGGCAGCAGGAAAGGGTCGTCGAACAACTGCCGGCGCATCCTTTCGGCCTCCTCGCGGCTGTCCAGATGATCCAGATCCAGTATGCTCAATCCCGAAGGAGCCAGCAGCCGGTCGCTCCGGCGGTAGCTGAAAGTTCCGCAGGGGGTGACGTATGGCAGGGTGCTCTGTTTCAGCCTGCGGTACTCCTTCTCGTCACCGTATGCGGCGGCTGCGGCTTCGGTCAGTTTCTTCAGCCGCGGGCTGCCGGTGACTATGTTCCATACTTCCTCCAAGGTCAGTTCCTTGTGAGGGACGAGCGTGGCAGGCGTCACGTTTTTCCCGTTAGCGTCCTTCACCGGCGAGATGGGGGGAAGGAAAAAAGATAGTTTACGTTCTTGATTCATGATTCGTTTTATTTAAAAAGTATTAATTTTGCATCCGCATTTTTTTTGCGTCCTCTGAATTTCTTCCCGAAGGTAGGAAGAACGGATTAAATGACGGGATGGAAGGTGTAACGGCTGCGAGAGGCCGGAAAGGTAGTATGACAAAAGACTTTTTATCGTGGGGAATACCGTTTTTATAAAGATTCCGGCATTGGCAATCAGTAGCTTATGCACGGGCCGTGTTAATGGGTTGCATCGTGGAAACGTGCCCGTAACCTCTTGTAAAGGCATCCTGCTTTTTCTTCTTTCAGTCCCATTGTGAAGTAACGTGAAAAAAAAGAGGTTTATTTAATATTTTACAACTTAAAACAAATTTAAAATGTCTAATGCAGAGTGCAGTTTCCCCAAATTGGGAGAGTTTTTAGAGTTATTGATGAATCGGTTGAAGATAACGAAGGTGCGTGTTCTCGGAGATGAGCATGTGGGGCCGGATACTTACGCCTCCCTAAAAAGGGGGTGGATTTGAAAGTGAGTTATTATATTCATTTTGCCGACCATCTGCTGAAAGCGAAGGGCGAGGAGGTGTTCCGCCGCGTAGTGCAGGAGGGAGTGGATGCCTATATCAATAACTGGAAGCGGAAAGAGGCAGCCGAGGAAAAGGCGTACGAGCTGAAGAAACAGGCCGAAAAGCTGGAGGCGCTGAGGGAGAGGATGAAGCAGCATAAGGATATCCTGTAAGGCTGTTTTTTTCGTTTTCTTTTTGCTCTGTCATTGGGGAAGTGAGAGAGTCTGAATGAAAATGACCTGTTGTCTTGCTGTAGGGGGCGGCCTGATTTGTCCGGACCGGCGGTCACGGCCCATTTGCCCCCTACAGTAATCATGTGGTAGTTGCTCTGGAATTTCCGGGCAGTTTTCCCCTCTCCTGAGGCGGCTCTTTGTTCCTTTCTTAACATAATTGTCATATTCCGCCTAAAAAGTACCCTTTTCGTTTAAATAGTCTAATATAAATGCAATTTATATGAATTAAAGTTTTATCTTTGTCTTTCCTATTGGGAATGAAATACTAACTAATTAATTTAAATCAAAGACAAAATTATGAGAAATCATCTAAAGCATTTCCTCCTGTTGGCAGTTCTGACAATCTGTTTCACTGCTACGGCTGTTGCGCAAGGAACAGTAAAAGGTAAAGTAGTAGATGCCGAGAACAATGAGCCATTGATTGGTGCCACTGTATCGGTCAGCGGTACGACACTGGGTACTGTAACGGATATGGACGGTAACTTTGTGTTGAAACTTACCTCTTCCAAGGCTACTCTTATATTCAAGTACTTGGGGTACAACGAAATTACGCATCAAGTAAAAGGAAGCAATACGATAGACTTGGGTGAGGTCAAGATGTCTCCTGATGCTATTGGTTTGGGTGAGGTCAGTGTTATTGCCTCTATTATAAAGAGTGACCGTCAGACCCCTATTCCTATTTCTAACGTGAAACTGGCCAAGATAGAGGAGAAAATAGGTAATCTGGAATTCCCCGAATTGCTGAAATCAGTTCCTTCGGTGTATGTAACCCGTGAAAGCGGTGGTTATGGTGATTCCCGTATCAATATGCGTGGTTTTGATTCGTCCAACCTGGGCGTGCTGATCAATGGTGTGCCCATCAACGGCATGGAAAACGGTAAGGTTTATTGGTCTAACTGGTCCGGTTTGTCTGATGTGAGCCAGTTTATCCAGGTACAGCGTGGTTTGGGTGCGTCAGCTTTAGGTATTTCTTCTGTGGGAGGAACCATGAATATGGTTACTAAAAGTACCGAAGCCCAGAAAGGCGGATCAGCTTATTTCGGTATCGGTAACGACGGTTTCCGCAAGTATTCGGTTTCTTTCTCTACCGGATTGATGGACAACGGATGGGCTATTACATTCATGGGGTCGCTGAATACGGGAGATGGTTACGTGAAAGGTACCAATTATGAAGGATGGACTTATTTTGGAAATATCTCGAAGGTAATCAACGATCATCATAAATTGTCATTGACAGCTTTCGGAGCTCCCCAGTGGCACAACCAGCGCTCTACCATGCACTATATCGAGGATTACAAGAACAGCCCCGACGGCGGACGTTTCAATAACGGATACGGTTATATCAACGGTGAAGCGGTAGGTAGCGGTTACGGCTATAATTATTATCATAAGCCCCAGGTTTCTTTGAATCATTACTGGACTATCGACGAGAAATCGACACTGACCACTTCTCTATACGGCTCAATGGCTACAGGCGGCGGACGCCGTGCCCGTGGCGCGATGAGCAATTGGCTGACTATTGATAACAACACCGGCCGCCCTAAAGACGGTGCGATGATGACTCCGGACGGTTTGTTCGACTACGAGCGTGCTATGGCTGCCAATGCGGCTTCTCAGAACGGGTCGCAGGTGATCTTTACCAATGCTGTCAATGACCATGACTGGTATGGCATGCTGAGTTCCTATAAGAATCATCTGACTGAGAACCTGACTCTTACGGGAGGTATTGACTTACGTTACTATAAAGGGTATCATACAGAGGAAATTGATGATTTGCTGGGTGGTGAGTTCTATCTGCAGACCTCGCCGCTGGCATTCCAAACCAAGAACCAGCTGCTGAAAGTGGGTGACAAGTTCAATTACTATAGCATTGGAGAGATATTCTGGGGCGGTGTTTTTGCACAGGCTGAATATAATACCGATAAGTGGTCGGGATTCCTGTCGGCATCATTGACCGAAGAGGCTTATAGATACGATGACCGTGGTGGTACGGATTCAAGATACTCTGCCACGGGTGCGGATAAACTGGACAGAGTGTCCAGCCTTCAGAATTTTCTGCCTTGGAGCGTGAAGGGTGGTTTTAACTATAAGTTCAATGACAACCACAATGTATTTGTCAATGCAGGATATTTTACCCGCGCGCCTTTCTTCAACTCTGTCTTTGCAAGCAATACGGCAGCTCCCGAAAAGGATGTACCCTACGAAAAGATTACTACGTTCGAATTGGGTTATGGATTTAGCACGGAACAGGTCAATATTGCATTGAATGGTTATTACACTCAATGGATGGATAAGTCCTTGCGCCGTAAGATCGGTCAGGAATATGCCAACCTTACAGGATTGGACGCAGTCCACATGGGTGTGGAACTGGAAGCGACTTACCGTCCTGTCAAGTCCTTTGAATTGAAAGGTATGTTCTCTTTAGGCGATTGGAAATGGAAAGATGATATTCATTTCACTATGTATGATGAAGCGAATAATCCTATCGGAACATACGACGCTTATCTGAAAGATGTCCATGTGGGTAACTCTGCACAGCTCACTTCCGCATTGAGCGCCTCTTGGGAACCGTTCAAAGGATTTAAAATCTCGGCCGACTACAACTTCTTCGGCAAGAACTATGCAGACTTCGATCCTCAGAACCGGGTGAATGAAGCAGACGCCGGTATTGACTCCTGGAAGTTGCCGGATTATGGTACGATTGATTTGGGTATGAACTATCGTTTCAATATCACCAAAGATATCCGTGCCATCGTATACAGTAATGTATATAATTTGACTAATACGGAATATATAGCCGATGCCAAGGACGGTACGAACCATGACTGGAAAACTGCATTGGTATATTACGGCTTCGGTACTACATGGTCTGCCGGTTTTAAAGTAATCTTTTAATCTCTAAAATAGTCAATAAATATGAAGTTAAAATATAATTTAATTGCATGGTCTCTGTTGGGATTCTTTGCTGCGGCATGTGATCCCATGGACGATATTTATAATGAAATCGATGCGGAAGGTACAACGAACACCCAGACGATGGCGGAATATGTACTGACTGATGCCGATTACGAAACGATCAGCTCTGCGGCGGCGAAGGCTGCCACTTCGGATGCTGAAAAAGCATTGGCGAATGCCGTCAAGACGGATAAGGCTTTGAACGAGTTTGCATCGGCCGAGAAGTATGTTCCTTCCATCATCGCGAAGATGCTGCCTTCATGGGGGAAAGGCTCTTCGGTAGGAGTGACCTATAACTATCAGAATACTCCTTCCGATTACGTACTGGAGTATAGGACAGTGACTAATACTTCTTTGGGTGATAAGGATTATGAGGCCCTGTGGGGCGAAGGCTCTCCCGTGAAGTTCCTGGCTCCGGCACATGCTCCGGCTACCGTATTGCCCGAGTGGCTGGCCGGTCAGTATAAGGATGCGGCAAAAGGTGATCTTGTGCTGGTAGATTACAAATATGACGATGTTGATCCTGAATTTACAGGGGAGGACTTGTACTCTCAGGACTTTGAGTCGGTTACGGCCAATGAGGATATCGTGTTGGAAGGCTGGGAGCAGGTGACTCTGAAAGGCGATAGAAAATGGCAGGGAAAAAACTATAGTAGTAATGGTTACGCACAATTCTCGGCCAATGGCTTTGAGGGTGAGGTGGATACTTGGCTTGTTTCTCCGGCAGTAGCAGTGACGAGCAAAGATGCCGGACTGTCTTTCGACATAAAGTTCGGATACTATAATGCGGATTGTCTGGATGTATTGGTTTCCGATACATATGCGGGAAATGGTTCGATTGATATGGCACAGTGGACTAGCGTGAAAGACCAGTTTACTTTCCCTGAAGGACCTGCCAACGGTTACAATGATAATTTTGTGAATGTAGGGAAAGCCGGTCTGGAGGCATACAATGGCAAAAGCGTTTATGTTGCGTTCCGCTATGTAGGCGAGGGGCCCAAGGCGAAAACCACGACTGTTCAGCTCGATAATGTAAGTATTTCATCGGCTGTATTGGCTCCGACGAATGAAAAGCCTTATAATGCATTGTATCAGTTTGACGGAACGGATTGGAAGGTTAAAGAAGATAGCAGATTGGTTGTAGTGACTCCTGCCGATTATGACGCTATGGGAAGCCCGGGCAGTCATGATAACTTCAGCACTTCGGATGCTCCGGAGAATTATCTGCCCCAGTTCCTGGCTCAGAAATTTCCATATGCCCAGGAAGGGGATTCAAAAGCCGTCATGTACAAATATTATAATAAGGTAACGACGATGGAGGTGGACGAGTATTTGTTCAAGGAGGGTACATGGGTTCTGAATAACAATATTGAACTGAAAGAAAAAGTGAATTTTGTACATAATGGAACCGAGTGGTTGTTTGATCCGACGGTAACGAAATCATTGGCTTCCGAAGATTATTTGATTTTGGAAAATTGGGTGAAAGCGAATAAGGATGCCGGGTATATGGATGCCAAATATGGAAACTCGGAATACTGGTTCGGTGGCAGCTCTTATTATGTAAACTTCAATATCCAGTTGGCTAAACGCCGTTCGAATGACCCCGACGGGGTGGTTCCGGCAGATGATAAAGAGGCTGAGGCTTATTTGTTGTCTATGGTTCAGGAGGGTATTGAACTGATCTTGGCAACAGAGTATCCTACAGCCGGCGCGCAAGTAAGTGGGGTTGATTGTTTCTATGTCATTTCTGCAAAAGTGTATAATGGGCTTGAAACATTTACTTATACTTATACTTTCAAAGGTTTAGGAAATGCTAAATTTGAACTGCAAGGTGAACCTGAAGTAACAAAATAAGGTTTTAAACTTGAAGATAAATAAAGTGGGTGTCAAAAACTCAGTTTTTGAAAATATGAACTTATAATCTGAAATTTGAGCATCCTAAAAGACTAAAGAAAGGGTCGTATCATTACTCCATACAGAGTTTGATACGACCCTTTTAAGTGTTATAGTTACTATCTGTAACTTTTCGGAGCAGTCATTCTAGTTTTTGGACACGTTTCTTTATTGTTGCTTACAGTTTATAAGTAGAGAATGTGAACTCATTTTGGGGGGTAGAAAAGTAATGATCTTAAATCTGTTGAATGATATTTCTTTGAATATTTACAGACTGTAAGTTAAAAACATAAGGAGTTGACCGGCGGAACAGCCCTTTTTCTTTTTTATTACGAAACTCTTTATACAGTTATTTCCGTCTTTGTATAAACGCTTTCCCCCTATAGAGGTGAGTGACATATTGGAACATTAACAATTTATTAGCAGATAACTTTCTTGAAATCCGCTTTTTTTTCGTTCCTTTGTATTGAACTGCTTTCAACAGAGTTAAAACAACTTTAAATATCAAACGCTTATGTGTAGTGAAGGATTGCGTGAAAGATATGTAAATCCCTATACGGACTTTGCATTCAAATTATTGTTTGGAACCGACTTGAACAAAGAAATTCTTATTGGCTTCCTGAATGCCTTGTTCGACGGCAAGCAGGTCATTGAGGATGTCACCTACTTGAACACAGAGCATCTGGGCAGCAAAGAGACTGACCGCCGGGCTGTCTTTGATGTCTATTGTGAAAATGAAAAAGGAGAAAAGATTCTGATAGAAATGCAGAGAGGGGAGCAACAGTTTTTCAAGGACCGGAGTATTTACTATGCTACCTATCCTATCAGGGAACAGGCTATTAAAGGGGAAATCTGGGACTATGAACTGAAAGCGGTGTATGTGATCGGTATTTTGAATTTTGCCTTGGATGATGTTTCGTCTTCCAGCTTCCGCCATGAAGTGAAGCTGATGGATACAACTACTCATGAAGTGTTTTTTGACAAACTGACTTTTGTGTATCTGGAAATGCCCAAATTCCATAAAACCGAGCAGGAGTTGGATACGTTGTTTGATAAATGGATGTTTGTGCTCAAGAATCTGGCCCGTTTGATGGAACGCCCCACTGCCCTTCAGGAACGTGTGTTCAACCGGCTGTTTGAGGCTGCCGAAATTGCTCAGTTCTCAAAAGAGAACCTTTATGCCTATGAGGAGAGTTTGAAAGTATATAGAGATTGGAACAATGTGATTGATACAGCTATTCAGAAAGGCATTGCGAGAGGGATGGAGGAAGGACTTGTGAAAGGGATGGAGGAAGGCATTGCGAAAGGGATGGAGGAAGGCATTGCGAAAGGGATGGAGGAAGGCATTGTGAAAGGGATGGAGGAAGGCATTGCGAAAGGGATGGAGAAAGGCATTGCAGAAGGTGAATGGATGAAAGCCCAAACTATTGCAGGAAATTTAAAGAATGCCGGGCTTTCCATAGCTGAAATCGCAAAAGTTACCGGACTTTCGGAAGATGAGATAAACTCCCTTTGATTCTTCGGATAAGAGCATAAAAAAACTCCTCTGATATAATCAGAGGAGCTGTTCTTTTTGAAGTAAAATGAGTTATGCTTCAGCAGGAGCTTCAGTAGTTTCAGCAGCAGGTGCTTCTTCAGCAGGAGCGTTAGCGGCTTCTGCTTCAGCCTTGGCAGCAGCTTCAGCAGCTTTCTTTTCAGCTACTTTCTTGGCAATTTCTTCATTTACTTTCTTTTCAGCTTCCAAACGAGCTTTTTCTTCAGCTTTCTTTGCTTCGTCCAGTTTAGCCTTCAAAGTAGCCAGACCGGATTGTTTGTTGTTTTTCCAAGCTTCGAATTTAGCTTCAGCTTCTGCTTCTGTGAATGCGCCTTTGGCAATACCCCCCAGCAAGTGCTTTTTCATGTAAACACCTTCTTTTGACAGGATGTTACGTACTGTATCAGTAGGCTGTGCACCGCACATTACCCAATGAAGTGCGCGTTCAAAATTCAAATCTACTGTGGCAGGATTGGTATTAGGGTTATAAGTACCAATTTTTTCAGTAAATTTACCATCACGTGGAGCTCTTACGTCTGCGATAACGATTGAATAAAACGCATAGCTTTTGCGTCCGTTTCTTTGCAATCTGATTTTAGTTGCCATTTCTAAATAATGTTTTTATAATTAATGATTTGAATTAATGCTAATAACCCGTATTAGCGGGTGCAAAGGTAAGACTTTTCTTTTGAACCGCAAAGATTTGGATGAGATAAAATATAATTTTTATAAAAAGGTGGACAGACATAGTGTTAATCGCTAGAAAAATTATATATTTGCAACAGTTACAATTTAACTAAAAATAAAAGAATTATGATTTCACAAAAATTACAAGACGCAATTAATGCTCAGATTGTAGCCGAAATGTGGTCGGCCAATCTTTATCTTTCCATGTCTTATTTTTTCGCTGCGAAAGGCTATGAAGGTTTTGCTTCATGGATGAAAGCGCAGGCTCATGAGGAGAATGATCACGCTGATATGTTGGCGCAATATGTGATGAAACGTGGCGGACAAGCCAAGGTGGGGGCTGTGGATGCTGTTCCTCAGGAATGGGCCTCTCCGCTGGATGTGTTCGAGCATGTATACAAGCATGAATGCCATGTTTCCGAATTGATTGACAAACTGGTAGATGTTGCTTCTGCTGAAAAGGACAAGGCTTCTCAGGATTTCTTGTGGGGATTTGTACGCGAGCAGGTGGAAGAGGAAGCTACCGTTCAAGGTATTTTGGACAAGATCAAGCTGGGTGGTGATGTGGCTTTGTATCACTTGGATATTCAGCTTGGCGCAAGAAAATAAGCGATAAGAGAAACGAATGCCTGTTTTTTTGTCTTCTGCAGATAAAGATGCAGGTGTTTATTGGAAATAGAAAGTGGGTGTGTCCCAATTCAGTTTTTGGAAATATGAACTTATAATCTGAAAATTGAGCATCCTAAAAGACTAAAGAAAGGGTCGTATCATTACTCCATACAGAGCTTGATACGATCCTTTTACGTGTTATAATTACTATCTGTAACTTTTCGGGGCTGTCCTTTTTGTTTTGACATCTCCCTTCTCCTATCCCTGAGTTATTCAGGAACAGCAACATTCAACTACTTCATTCCCCCTCATTAAACCCCAGGCCCTGCTGTTCGGGTTTCAGCTTCTCTGTCAGGAAATTGGTATGCTCCCACTTCGGTTCGGGTGGATTATGATCCAAGGTCCTCTCCTCGGTAGGGGTGTAGCGTCCGTTGTAAGTGCTGAAGGCGAAAAAAGCATCTCCCGGTCCGCCCAGATGGTCGAAACGTACCTTGGCTACACGCACCAGCACCTGCCCCAGTTCATCGTTACGGTCTATCACCATTCCATAATCCGTCTTGTTGAAAAAGGCCGCCGAGCCGTTGATATCATACAGCGTGGGCACAGGCCAGCGTTTGCTTCCCGGTTCGCGGCGCAACTTGGTGGGATGCGCCACCAGGATGAGCAACACCTTGTGCTTCACGGCAAAATTGGAGAACTCGTCGAAGATGCGGCTGATGTACTGCGTTTCCGTTTCCCAGTCGGGAATCTGATGCTCGAAGCGGTTGAAGGGGTCCACCACCAGCACCTTCACTCCTTTCCGGCTTACCAGTTGGGCGGCAATGCGGAGCACGCTCTCTACCGAGAAATCCTCTTTCGGCATAATGGAGAAGACACTCTGTGCCAAGTAACGGATGGCCTGTCCGGCTTCCGGCAACGGCATCCCTTTGTGTTCAAAACGCTTGCCCACCACGCGGCGTATCAGCTTGCGGTAGTGATAGGCCAGCGGGGTATTCTCCGGGCTGAAATAGCCCACCTTCCAATCGTGGCGCAGGAGCAGGCGCATGGCAATTTCGTCCACAAACTCGCTTTTTCCGCTGCCGGGAACGCCTGTGACCGTAAGCACAAAACCACGCTCGAACTTGATCAGACGGTCCAGATTCTCCAGTCCCGTATCGGCTCCTTCCGGCATTCCGTTGTAATAAATATCCATCAGCGTATCCCATTCGTCCATGGGGCAGAAGACTCCTTCCAACGGGATTTCCGCCGCCTGCTCCACCTGTTGGCGGAGCCTCGGAAGATCGTACTTCAACAGATACTCGTTGGCATCCTTGCAGCCTTCTCCCCAGGCCACCACCTTGCAGCGGTCCATGCCCAGGCGGCGCACCAGTTCGTCGCGCAACTCCACTCCGCGCTTGTCGGTATCCATGGCCAGGATGATTTCCGTCTTGTCATCGAAGTGCGACTCCACGAAGCGGTCCAGCCACTGAAGGTTCGCACCTCCGGCTCCGTTGGGTACGGACACCACTTCTTCCAGTCCTGCGGCTATCAGGCTGAGGGCATCTATCTCGCCTTCGGTGATGTAGCACTTTTCCTTTCCTTTTATGGCGTCTATGTTCCAAGGAATCAGCTCGGCTCCTTTCACCATCTTGAAATGCTTTGCGGCATCCCGGAATTTCATGTTTTTCATTACTCCGTCCTCCAGGTAAGGGAAGCAGATGCAGGCTTCTTCCTTGCCGGTCTGCGGCAGGAATTCCAAGCGTTCCTCTATCTTCATCCTTGTCAGGACGTCCATCGGAATACCTCGTCTGCCGACCATGTATTCCATCATTTCTCCATTCATAATTTGTTTGTTTTTATTGATTACCGGGCATACGTAATGTACAGGCGGTTGCAGGGGGATGTGCGGTTTGCGTTGCGCCGTGTTATGGTGCTGCGATGCTGTATCGTGGTGCTGCGACGTGTTGCGGTGCTGCGATGCTGCATCGTGGTGCTGCGCCGTGTTATGGTGCTGCGATGCATCCTTCTGCTGTTTCTGCCGTTCCCGGTCTTGTTGTTTCTGTTCTCTTTTCCACATCTCGTCCTCGTTCCACGCTATGGCGAAATCACAATGAAAGCATTTCGCCCATCCCCCTTCACGGGTGATATGCACACTGAACGAAGGATCTTTGGGATTGCTTCGCGTTGCGGAACATTCGGGACAAGGCATACGGAAATGGTCCTTTCTGCGCGGCAGGCTTTTCAGCCACCGCACATAGTCTGCATGTTCTTCGCGCGTCATATCCAGCTCTGTTTCAGGTTATCCCAGGTGGCACGTCCGTTGGGACGCGGGGGTGCACCGGCAGGAAGAGGCACTCCGCAGTACGAACGTTCGCCGGTCAGCGGATTGTACGTTTCGTAGGGTGAAAGTGATATCGATTCATTTTGCATCCTGCTCCTTTCTTTCAGCTTTTCTTCCAGAAAAAGACGGGTGGGCTTTCCCGGACGGATATAATTAGCAAAATAGGCTTGCGCTTCGGATACGGAAGTAATGCGTTCCGTACTTCCTTGAACCACAACATGTTTTTTAAACATGGAACGGATAAAGGGAAGATTGTTCAGAAAGTCTCCTTTCAACCCCGACATCATTCCCACAATTTCCACCCAACTTTGGACTTTGAAAGCTTCATTGATATAACACTCCCATCGCAACATCTCTCCGCTCTTTTTTCCGGAACAAAATTTCATGTCGTCGTCGATGCTGCCGTTTGTTTCTATGATGTCTACATCATCTTTCTTTTTCTTCTCTCCTCTATTCTTTTCTTCTCTTATAAAGCTTTGCTTAAAGCTTGCTTGCAAGTTCTTTCCATAGCACTCATTATCAACACTTTGAATCACATTTTTGACTGAATTTTCATTTGTGTTTTTTGCAGTCGTATTTTTCATACTTTCCGCACTACTTTTCACGTTGCTTTCCGTGCTGTTTTCCTTGTAGATTTCCTTATTATAATCCGAATGGATTGGCTTGCTGTTCTCCATGCAGACAGTCTTGTTACTATCTACATTGCTGCTTTCCATATAAACTCTCTTCTTGCTATCCATACTAGGTGCACCACTGCTTTTCGTATAGACTTCCTTGTTATTATCCATGCAAGGTGTATCATCGCTTTTCATGTAGATTTCCTCGTTGCAATCCATGCAAGGTGCACCACCACTTTTCAGGTAGGCTTTCCCGTTATTATCCATGCAGGACGTATCACCGTTTTTCATGTAGACTTCCCCGTTACGATCCACGCAAGGTGTATCACCACTTTCCATGTAGATTTCCTTGTTATTATTCATACAGGGTGCACCACTGCTTTTCGTATAGATTTCCTCGTTGCGATCCATACAGGGTGTATCACCGCTTTTCATGTAGGCTTCCCCGTTATTATCCATGCAAGACGCATCATTGCTTTTCGTGTAGACTCCCTCGTTATTATCCACGCAGGACGCATCACCGTTTTTCCCCTCGTTGATTCTGCCCCTCCCTATTGCAGACGCTGTAGACGCAGTTGCTTTTGCAGATGCTTTCACCGTACTTTTCTTACTGCTTCTCCCTCCCTTACTGCCGGCAGCGGCACGTTGCTCGGAAAGTTTGCTCTGATATCCCATCACCTCGTCCAAATACAGACATCGGAAATACCCGTCCTCTGTAATGAGAAACAAATCGAAGTCCTTAATAAGATGTTGCAGATTTTCCACGGTAGCTCCCCACTGATCGGCCAACAAATCTAGTTCATTAAAATCATGTTTGTATTCCTGCTGTTTGCGCAGAAACAATATCGTTTCAAGATACAACCCCAGCCCCATGCATTTCATGTCGGCATTCAGCTTCATCATTTTGTAATCCGACATCAAACTGCAATTCAGCCGGATAAACTGCTCTGTATAATCCATTTCTTTTGTGTGTTAGTATAAATATAACGCAAAGGAACGCAAAATATAAATAGGGCGTTGCTCACAAAAACAAGCAATTGTTAATAAACATTTCCTATCTTTGCCGAGACATTTTGTAAGTAGCTATGTTTATGCTGTTTACAAATCATTATTTAATAATTTAATTTTTAGTAACATGAAAAAAATTTGAGATCATCAGCACCTGCATCGGTAATGCCGTGCGAAGAAACGATTTAAACCCCAACAACTTGGGCGACAAAGGTGCGATAGGCCGGTCCACCGCCACCAAAATTCGAGACGGAAAGATTGTGACTCCAAATTCTTACTTCAAACTGATGAAATGGCTGGAAAAGGAGAAACCGGAGGTTTACAAAGAAGCCATGGAGCACATCCTGAAAGAACTGGGCAAGCTCAAAATGGAAGAGTAACCTCCCGGCTTCCCGGAAACGGAAATTTTCCCCGGTAAACGTGGAGAAACGAGAAACCGCCATAGAGCGCCTCTGCATGGAGACTGCCTCTATGGCGGTTTTTTACACCCAGGATAGCTGTTTTATTATCTTTGCAACAGTTGGATATAAGAAAGACAAACCCTCAAATTAGGGCTTACGTAAATCATCTGCATATTCCTCAGCCGACATATTTCCGCCCCAATCGCCTTCGTAACAAGCAAAAGGATCTTCTGTTTCAATATTCTGTTCCTTTGTATACGTATTTCTGATGGAATTTGTCAGTTTTGCAATCAAATCCAGTTTTTCATCTACGCTCAGTGAAGACAATACACTCATATACATATCTGTTATACTTATATTTCCAACCATAAATCCTCCTTTTTTACAAAGGAACAGAATCTATTTCGAAGATCCTAATCGGATAATCTTTTTTATCATTTCAGATGGATTTTAAAATAAATGCCACCGGAGAAATATTTCCCGTTGTTCAGTTCGGCAATCAGGTTGATGTGGTCTTTCCAAAGCTGGTAGTGTGCCCCGATATTCACTGTGCGAGCGTCATATTCGGCCATCAGGTTAAGATTATTTACAGCTTTAATCAAAGGCTGGTCACCGAGTAACTGAAAACGGAAGTTTGTGCCGAATGAAGGACGTTTATAATGCTCCATACCTTTGGCATTACCATATACAAATGCGGCATGAATACCCCATTCACCTATGTTCTGAAAATCCAGATGTTTGGTTACAGCCAGATAATACCGTGTTGCGTAGTTATTGGAACCGCTTGTATTACCAGACACCAGTCCACCGCCACCATGATCGGCATGAGAAGTGGGATCATCCAAGCCGAGTACGATTTGCGGTGTCCACTCCTTCCACCACCCTTCTTTCCAAAGACGCAGACGCGCACTGAAAGCCCGGTCCTGATTCGTGAATTTCCCCCAAGACTGTTCCGGGAAATAAGTAGAGCCATGATCCGCATGTACCAATGTACAGATATAGGCCACCTCCAGCCAAGGAAAAATAGTAATATTAATGTAATAATTGAAGGTATACCCCACTTCACTGCTACGAAAATGGGTGGATAACGGATGAGTATTCAAATAGTTTCCACCAAACAGGAACGTTTTATCACGCTGCATATCAGCCGTGGGAGCATGAAGCAGTCCGGTAGTCCCCAGCAATGCCTGGGCATCGGCCCATAAGGAAACACTACACAGAAAAACGAGCAATAAGATTCTTTTCATCAAGCTACTCCTTACATATATTCCACATGAACAACAGATTGCCGATAATGTAACGTTTCCACATCCGGCGGGGTTCTTTCAATAACCGGTAACACCATTCCAGAGAATGTCTCTGCCACCAGGCGGGAGCACGCTTTACCGTTCCGGCATAGAAATCGAAAACAGCACCTATCGTTCCGCAATGGCAATGGATTTTCAATTCATGCCAATGCGTGTACGCCCATTTCTCCTGCGTGGGGGCAGTCATCCCTATCCAGAGCAAATCAGGATTTGCCTTGTTGATAGCTTCAACTATCGCCCTATTGTCCTCTTCCGAAAACTCCGGCTTATAGGGTGGCGAATAGGTTTCCACTTCGATGTTGGGATAATCCACTTTCACACGCTGTTTTATCAATGCCAATACTTTTTCACTGCTGCCCATGAAAAAACATTTTCCTCCGGTAGTATTCAGCTTGTTCATCTCGAACTCGAACAGGTTCCAGCCGGCAATACGCTCTGTAGGTTTGGATCTTGCATTCAGCCAACGACACGCCTTGACAATACTTGCCCCGTCGGGGATCAGCACATCTCCCTGCTGCAAAGCTTCGGCAAAGAGCTTGTCTTTTTGGGCGGTATTGTAGGAATGGGCGTTGATGGTGTTGATCAGGAGTTTGCCGGAAGGCAAAGTGGTCAGCCCTCGATGGCTTTCCAACAAGGGTAAGTTTTTTAACTTCAATAACATGAATATTGTAGTTCTACCTTTAAAAATTAGTTTTCTTTTTCCTTTTGAGGAAGATTTTGGGATAATATATCCAGCATTCTGTGCTCAAATTGTTGTAGAGTAAATTCACGACAGAATTTCTCGTAACCGGCATTTCCCATTTTAATCCTTAATTCCTCATCATCCAACAACTTCGCAATACAATCAGCCAACGAATATGGATTCTGTTTTTCACAAATCAAGCCATTTTCTCCATCTTTTACAATATCGGGGATGCCACCTTCATTGGTTGAAATGACTGGCAATTTATATTCCATAGCTTCTAAAATGACCAAAGGGAAACATTCATTATAATAATAGGTTGGAAAAACAAAGACATCTGCCTGTCTAAAAAAAGCCTCCTTTTCCTCTCCTACTTTTCGACCGACATAAGCAACCCTATCATTCAAATCCCGTTTATCCACTTCTTCTGAAAACTGTACAGCATTAATCTCGGCTGTTTCTCCACCTACATACTGACAATTAAAAAAATACCCTTTTTCTTTCAATATTCTTAACGCATCAAGTAATACAAACACCCCTTTATTTATCAATAGATTAGAAAGAAAAAGTAGACAAGGGACTTCGTTTTTCCGACTTGCTTCAAATTCTTCTTTACGTAAGTTTGGTATACCATTCGGACAAATATACACATCTTCTCTTTTTACATACTTGGCTATATCTTTATAAAGATTCTCTGCCAACAGAATTACTTTCAAATTGCTGAAAAAACGTTTATAAAAGAAGTTATAAACCCATTTACTCTGATAAACCGAAACACCTTTATTGTGATAATGAGCTATGACTTTGCACCCCATACTTTTCAGCATCTGCACTACAATAAAGTCTTTAAAAAAGGCTTTTCCTCCGGCATTCGGAGTGATATAAACCAATTCGGGACGGATTTCTCTTACAACGTGAGAAATATGCTTTAGAAGAAAGAAATACTTCAACAGCTTTTTTAAACTTATATGCCCAATATCAGACAAACTTCCTGCTGTAGCTAAATTTATACAAAAACAATCGAAAGAAGAATTTACCAACTCACTTTCCTGAATGTATTTCCCCATCATGGCTGCGCCATGTATGGGAGGCGGAAGATGAAGAATAAAAAGGATTTTAGGTTTCATCAACTATTAAAATCTATAAACAAAATACATTATTCGGCTAAAAATTCGCTTTATGATAGAATGATAACCAATAGCAGAACGAAATAAGGATGGATGGATAGACACATTTTCCGGATATGTAAACTCTTTTTTTGCCGAGTTATCAAATATACAACGGAAACGACTCCAGCGCTTACAATTTGTACCTTGCCCATCAAAACCATCATTTTGCACTTTACTTGTAACAGGAAATAAAGAAACTTTTTTTTGTAAGAACTGAGCAAAACAAAAGCGAATAGCCCATGACTTATTCCTTCCACATTTCCAATCGTTCAGCATCTTCCAGCAATCGGAACCTCCCCATCGGTTAAATTCTTTTTTCAGTATGTGGTATTTATCGAAATTCTCCAACTCCCAATCCACACTATTCCAGCGGTCAGCCCAAGTAGCCCATCCCCATGAACTACTACGAGTGCAGAAATAAGTATCATATGAATAATCTTTCGGCACTTTCACTTTATTAGAATATCCACAAATAGAAAACACACTCGTCTCTTCTTTGTACTTATCAAGACCTTGATTCATAAAAAAAAGAAAATTGGGTGCAAGAATAAGATCATCTTCCAAAACTATTGCTTTACCATATCGGCTGATAACTTCTGTAACACCTTTTATAACAGAATTACCAAGTCCTTTATTTGTTTCTGAGAAAGTATAATTCACACTTTTAAAACCGACAATATTCTCAATATACCTACATACAGAACAAACCAATTCTCGTTCTCCAACTTTTCCTTCCCGTGCGCCATCTACAAATACAAATAAATCAGATTCTTGAGCTTCCTCATTTAATAATAATGAAGTTATAACATTTATCAAAGCATCAAGTCTGTTAAAAGCAAAAATAATAACAGGTGCCATATCATTCTGTCTTTTTATCATATAACTCCATGCTCCTTGTCAAGTTTATTCATCAATGTTTCAGAAATATCAGAAGCAAATTTACGCGCAAACATTTTATCACTTTCTTTTAATTCCTCATAATCTTTTTCTGAAAAAACTTGTATCTCTTTATTATAATTAAAATAGGTCACAGCAGAAAGAGATTTTAGCCCATCATAAACTCCTTTTTTATAGATTGTAGCATTCGCCTTATATGGCGAATTAAAAATAATTGTTGGAATTACCATCTCTTCCGGAACAAAGGAAAAACGAAAATATTTCATTAATTCTTTATTTACAACCAATTCATCTAACACATATTGAGCTAACTCAAAGGTTATACACATATATGATGACGATTGATAAACATCCCATCGTTTACCTTTAACCTTAATATAAGGCTTTTTTCTAAATGGCAGCAATCTCATTAAGATTCGACTACTTCCCGAAAAAAATTTTTTTATCCTATATGGCACATTATTCATATCACGAAAGAAATGATACAAAATAATTTTAGAAGGTATCTTTTTCGGATTTTTCACTTCTGATATATTAAGTCCTATTACATACTCTTTATGTGGGTTATCATTTAATTCACAAACGATTTTTTCATTACTCCACAGAGGATAGTCTTGTCCGGTAAGAAGGAAAACTCTTTCAAAGCAAATTTTAGAATGTACACATGTGTATAAAAGTTCTTTTTGGTATAATACTTGATTAAATCCTCCCCATTGAATATAATAACGTTTAGAAGTAAAAATCACATACGGCAATAAATCAATAGGTAAATTATCTATAAATATTTTATCATCAACCTTAGCGTCAACATGAATAAAAAAATAGGTTTCTTTTCCCCGTAATGCTTTTAACATACGCACAAATTGTTGTGGATCTTTATATACAGAAATTAAATAAGCTATTTTCATCTTATAATTAAAATAACAATTCACAAAAAGCTAAGTTAGTAGTCCATCAAGTATAGATTGCTTAAAGACACGCCCCCAATTTATTTATCACTAAATACTCATCTTTTCCTGGACATGAAAGACATTAGATATTAATTTATAACCTATATTTAAACGAATCCCAAATAAACATTTGAGAAGGAGTAAATAATATATACTTTCCAAACAAAACACATAAAATATAACCTAATATGATATAATTCCCTACTATAACCCATTTTGATTTTAGTTTCTTTTGTAAAGGATATCGATATAAAATATTTGCAGCTAACACAAACCACAACATATACAATGGCCTGAAAAAGCGCCTCATAATTTCAAGTTCCATTACAGCTTGCATACCAATAGCACCGATAACAAAAAGATTATATACAATTATCAAAGCCTTTTCATTCTTAGTATTTTTTTCATGTTGAATACTTTTTCGCCCCATTATTATTAAAGAAATATCAAATAAAAAGAGTGCAATATTTCCCCAAACAGAACGAATATAATCTTCCCGAATAGCACTAGAAGTAAACCTGTCTCTTATACACATCTCCGAGCCCACGAGACACTCGCTAATCT
>ENA-UAPJ01000353-UAPJ01000353.1-human-gut-metagenome-genome-assembly--contig:-NODE-353-length-22610-cov-8.464598_pt1 | contig 22610 bp, 9 predicted proteins | sample MGYA00243479_ERZ654575 | MGnify/ENA primary metagenome ERZ654575 (study PRJEB26926, sample SAMN06164839) | human gut metagenome | biome: ENVO:00009003; feature: ENVO:2100002; material: ENVO:00002003... | reverse complement strand
AGATTAGCGAGTGTCTCGTGGGCTCGGAGATGTGTATAAGAGACAGACATGGCACTATATACGCCATCGAAATGAATAAATACTTCCTTGTCCACCCAGTCGGCCGGCAAAGTGAATTCATGGCGATAAGATCCGACAGCATTAGGCTCTTTTTCTACCGTGTAGCCGCGTTGCCCTTGTATGAAAGGTGGATTATTACGGAATGGATAAGTGATATTGGTATAGATGGGTGTACCGTAGCCATGCATTTCCCAATTGGAGGGGACAGGGATTTCAGCCCACGCTGATACGTCATAGTTGGTTTTATAGAAATCCTTCGGACGATCTTCGGGTTGTTTCACCCAGTTAAATTTCCAATTACCGTTTAGCAACACATAACGGCTGGAACGGGTGCGTTCCCAAGGGCGACGGTAAGCAGGATCTGCTTGCATTTCTTCCATATTGGCAAAAGGAATGAATGTGGCATGTCCGTCTTCCTTGTTTATGGCAAAGATGTTTTGGTTTTCCCAATCATTGTTGCTGTGGGTTTTCAATGGATCAGCTTTTACTTTCACATTCGATTTGACCAGAATCCACTGTTGATTGGGTTGGTGGATATCAGGTTTCAACTGGAAAACAGGTTCTCCTACCAGGCCTGCATCTGGAAACCCCAGATTATATCCACTTGCCACGCTCGTAAAAATATAATTCCCATTGGATTGCCGACTAACTTTCCATCGCTGGTTTGAGTTGTTCAAATCATTGCTCCATTGCAGGACACTTCGTTCTACAGCTCCATCTCCACCATTGTCAATGGCTTGCTGAGACAGAGGACTGACTATGCAATAAATATCTTTTTCTATGGGTATGAACTGCCATATTTGAGATTCTTTACCAGGAACACGTCTGGAAATGAATATTTTGGAACCGGTGTCCACGCTTTCCTGATTATCCATTGCAAGACCGCTCAACGTGTGTATCTCATATGCCTGCCCTGAGTCTATGCTTTGTGCTGTGGCACAAAGATTGCAGAAGGCAAGTATACCGGATAGTATGATGCTTTTAATTTTATACATTGTTTTTTTATTTGAGTATTTCAGCTTGTTTATAGATTCCGAAACTATGGATAGCGGGGCAGGCGCGTCCGTCTTCAATACGAAGGCGTACATATTTGGCTGTTACCGGAGCAAACCGTACAATCCATTTATATCCGATACACTGTTTGCCTGTAGCTTCCGGGATAGATGTCCAATTTTTGCCGTTGTTGGAGTATTCCACGCTCCAACGGGAGGTACGGTGTCCCAGTTCTATTACTTCCTCTGCCATGAGACAGTCGAAAGTAGTGGAATGTGGTAAGGTGAAGGTGATATCACTTTTTACGTTTCCATCGCGTCCGGCATAGTAAGTCTGTTTGTCGTTATCTATCAGATATTTGGCATCAAACTTAGCTCCACGATTATTAGTTGCGTTGGCACGGCTGCCTGTTAACAGGTTTTTACCAAAAGTTTCACGAATACCTTGGTTTAGTAAAGCTATATGCAATGAATCTTTAGAATGAAGCAATCCTCTGCGGTCGGGCGGGAGGTTAAGCAATAGCACACTGTTATGCCCTACTGAGGTGCAGTAGATATCCCATAACTCTTTTACGGTCTTTACACGGCTGTCTTCTTCCTCGTGGTAGAACCAGCTGGGACGGATGGATACGTCTGTTTCCGCAGGTACATAAGCATTTCCATTGTATATACCTTCATTCAGTGCTTGGTAGTAGGCTGCCTCGTCACGAATAGCAATAGAGTCTGTAGTTGCCCAGCAAGGATCGCCTGCTTCTCCGGCTTCATTACCCATCCAGCGTACATCAGCGAAAGGATAAGAATTCTTTGTTCCGAAGATTACACAGTCAGGTTGTTTCTCACGTACAATTTTATACCAATGGGTATAGAGAGGAGTAGTAAGTTCATCAGCTCCTGCACCATCCCACCAGGTTTCCCATATTTTCCCATAATCACTCATTAGTTCTTCCAACTGGGCAGCATAATAGTACTTGTATTTCTCTGTTGTATAACCCGGTCGCAGATGCTCGTGGCGGTCGTGCGGACCAAGATAAATACCTGCTTTGATGCCGTATTCTTCACAGGCATCTACAAATTCGCGCACAACATCGCCTTTCCCGCCTTTCCAAGTGGAGTTCTTTACGCAGTAGTCTGTATATTTGCTCGGCCAAAGGCAAAAGCCATCGGCATGTTTGGCCGTGAGGATGGCTGCCGGTATGCCGGCTGACTTTAGGGTTTGCATCCATTGCTCGCAATCTAATGCGGCAGGATTGAATATGGCTGTAGATGCCTTTCCGTCTCCTTCGTTGACAAAGTCTTCGAAAGTATTGATGCCGAAGTGGAAGAACGCAATCATTTCACGATTGTACCATTCTATCTGTCGGGCACTGGGAGTCAAACCGCAAGGTTCGGGTGCTTTCTGCGCTGTTACCGATACAGTGGCTGCCGCGGTAAGTCCGGCAGCGAGAAATAGCTTTTTCAATTTCATGGTTAATTTAATTAATAAATATGAGAAATAGATATGTGTGTTTTGGAACCGTAGGCAAAATTAAGAAAATGAAGTTAGTAATTGGATTAAAAAGGGGTTAGTGCGAATGTTAAGGATGGAATTTCTTTGTTAATCGGTTACTAATTATAAGGAAACCTGTTTGGCTTTGGCGGGATTCTGTTTTTATATTGAAATAGTGTCGGTTAATAAAAAAATGGTGGGGTTAATACGGTTGTTAATCTATGTTTAATCCTTTATTTAAGACAGCAGCCATAGCTTTGCAGATGTTTTGGAGCCTTTGCGGGGAATCCCCGTAAGTATGTAATACTAATAAAAACATATGTAGAATGAAAAACATTTATTTTCTAATTCGGCCATCTTACCAGAGAATTGCATTTCTGGTTTTATGTATATTGATGGTCACGGTGCCTGGAGTCATATCGGCACAATCGGGTAAACAGCAAATCAAAGGACAAGTATTGGACGGCCAGGGCGATGCGCTTATTGGGGTTGCAGTCCGTAATCTGATGACCTCAACGGGAGTTATCACCGACATTGATGGCTTTTACGCTATTGAAGCACAGAAAGGAGAAATCCTGGAATTTTCTTATGTAGGATATAATACTGTGAAAAAGGAAGTGGCAAATTCTTCTAGTATCAGTATTGTAATGACAGAAGATGTACAGTCGCTTGATGAGGTGGTAGTAGTAGGTATGGGTACGCAGCGTAAGGCAAGTGTGATCGGTTCCATTGCTTCTGTGCGTATGGCTGATTTGAAAGTTCCTTCCCGCTCTTTAGAGAATGCTTTGGTAGGGCGTATGGCTGGTATTATTGGAGTACAACGTTCGGGCGAACCGGGACAGGATGCCTCCAGTTTCTGGATTCGAGGTATTTCCACTTTCGGTGCAAACCAAGATCCGTTGGTATTGGTAGATGGTGTGGAACGTTCTATGACGAATATTTCACCCGAGGAAATAGAAAGTGTCTCTATCCTGAAAGACGCTTCAGCCACTGCTGTTTACGGTGTACGTGCAGCCAATGGTGTTGTTTTGGTGACTACTCGTAAAGGTGAGGCATCTGAGAAACCATCTATTGAATTGAAGATGGAGTATGGTGTCAGCCAGTTGACACGTATGCCGAAGCTGCTGGATGGTGCCAATTTTATGGAATTGTATAATGAAGCCAACGGAACGCCTATTTATAGTGATGCGGTAATAGAAGCAACCCGTTTAGGTACGGATCCTTATCTCTATCCTAATGTAGATTGGTTTAATGAGATCTTCAAGAAGAACTCTGATAATAGCAATATTTCACTGAATGTACATGGCGGAGGTAAAGTTGCACGATATTTTGTTTCAGTAGGTATTATGAATGAACATGGTAATTATAGAGATAATCCGACTAACAGTTATAAATCGAATATTTCTCTGACCAAATATAATTATCGTGCCAATGTAGACGTATCTTTGAGTAAAAGTACGACGCTCGATTTGGAACTCGGTGGTTGGCTGATAGATAGCCATAATCCCGGTATGACAAGCTCTGAACTTTTTGATAAGGCATATACTCAGAATCCTATTAATATTCCTGTACGTTATCCTTATGGTTTTAATGCGGATGGTAGTCAACATTATGTATGGGCTGGAAGCAACTCCATTACTACGGAGAATCCTGCTGAACGTCTGATGGGTTCAGGTTATCGTACGGAGTTTAAAAACCAGTTCAATGGTCAGGCTCGTTTGTCACAGGACTTTGGTAAATGGGTACCGGGACTGAAAGCTAATGTTGCGTTTTCCTTTGATGCTTATACCAAGAATATTACCAAACGTACTAAAAAAGAATCTTACTATATGGCCACTGGACGTGATGATGCCGGTAATCTGGAATTAAAACAGATGTCTATTGGTGATGAATATTTAGGTTACGAAACGGAGCAGGAAGTGAATCGTGCTATGGAGTTAAAAGCGCAGGTTACTTATGAACGCGTATTCAATACAGTACATCGTGTAGGAGGTATGGGCATGTATTATCATCGTGACTATCGTGATGGTACCGCTACTGAAGCAATCCGTTCTCTTCCTTATCGTAAACAAGGTCTGGCAGCTCGTGCCACCTACTCGTATGATGACCGTTATTTTGCGGAGTTCAATATTGGATACAATGGTTCTGAAAATTTTCCTAAAGGTCAGCGTTTTGGTATTTTCCCTGCGGGAGCCATTGGCTATTTAATCTCCAACGAGAAGTTCTGGCAGAACAGTTCTATAAACAATGTGGTGAGCATGTTGAAACTGAAAGGTTCTATGGGATTGGTAGGAGCAGAGGCTTTACCCAATAATCGCCGCTACGCTTATCTTACGATTGTAGGTGATGGTTTGGGCGGATATATTTTCGGGCCGAATGAAACAAATTATGCCGGTACAGGTGAGAATCAATATGGAGTAGTAAACCTGACTTGGGAGAAGGGATTGAAATCAAATATTGGTATACAAGCCGAGTTTTTTGGTGGTGATGTTTCTTTGGATGTTGATTACTTTTATGAGAAGCGTAAGGACATTCTGATTCAACGTAATTCTCTGCCTGGTATTGCCGGTATCAATGATATGCCATTTGCTAATCTTGGTAGAATGGAGAATCAGGGTGTGGATGGCACGATTGAGTATAATAAGAGTTTTCGCGACTTTAGTATGCGTGTTTATGCTAATGGGACCTTTACGCATAATACCGTACTTGATCAGGATCAGCCTGATTATCAGAATAAGTATCAGAATCGTGTGGGTAAAAGACATAATCAGCAATTTGGTCTGATAGCTTTAGGATACTTCAATGATGAAGCTGAAATAGCCAGAAGTCCTAAGCAACAGTTTGGTACTGTACGTCCGGGTGATGTGAAGTATCTTGATGTTAATGGCGATGGCATTGTGGACAGTAATGATGAAGTTGCTATTGGTTACTCGTCTATTCCTGAAATCGTTTATGGTTTTGGTACTCAGTTGATGTGGAAAGGATTTGATGTCGGTATTTTCTTCCGTGGTCAGACTCGCGTTTCTTATATGCTGGGAGGTGAAGGCTTTGTTCCTTTTCAGGAAGGTGGTGATCGTGGTAATCTTTTCGTAGAGGCTTTGGATCGTTGGACGGTTGATAATCCTCGTCAGGATGCGTTTTATCCTCGTTTAAGTATTGGTGGCTCTACCAATAATTATCAGGAATCCACGAAATGGCAAGTAGATGGAAGTTTCCTTCGTTTGGCAGATTTAGAGATTGGGTATAGCTTCCCCAAAAAGTGGCTGGAGCCGATGTTTCTAAGTGGGTTGCGTATTTACTTCCACGGTACTAATTTGGCGGTGTTCTCTCCTTTCAAAATGTGGGATCCGGAAATTGGTAAAGGACGTGGAGATGCTTATCCACTGCAACGCAAGTACAATTTTGGTTTGAGAGTTAACTTTTAAATAGATATTATTATGAAATTAAGAAATATAATCTTATTTGCTGTAGTGGCATTACTGGTCTCATCGTGTGACTTTCTTGATAAAATGCCCGATGACCAGAAGACCATGGATATGGTTTGGAAAAACAGAAAAGAGACAGAAGCCTATCTGTATAGTGTCTATTCACAATTGCCTATAGAACATTCCATTTGGGGAGATGCTCCTTGGGTCGGTGCTTCGGATGAGTGTGATATGATATGGGAACGCTATTGTACTGCCAGTATGAATGTAGGAAATTGGGGACCCAATAATCTCGAATGGGATCAGTGGGGAAATTATTATAAGGCTATCCGTGCTTCATTTGTGTTTGAAAATAATGTGGATCTCTGCGAGGAACTGACTGCTGAATTGAAAAAACAGTATAAAGCTGAAGTGAAGTTCCTTCGTGGATTCTACTATTGGAAGCTATTACAGCAATATGGTCCGTTTGTGCTGATTGATAAAGAAGAACCAATGGATAGCGATTGGAACTCTTTTCCGCGTACGCCGTATGATGATTGTGTCAGTTACATTATCCGTATGTTGGATGAGGCTTATCCGGATCTTCCTTTCTCTTGGCAGGTGGATAGAACTTGGTTGGGAAAGCCTGATAAGGTAGCTTGTCTGGCTGTAAAATCGGAAGTGACCTTAATGGCTGCCAGCCCGCAATGGAATGGAAATAAAGCATATGCTTCTTTTAAAAATAATGATGGTACCCCGTTGGTAAATACTACTTATAGTGAACAGAAGTGGAAAGATGCTGCTACAGCTGCTAAGGCCGTGATTACTGCGGCTGAAAATAGTTCTGAAGTCCGGATTGCTCTTTATCGTAATGATGAAAATGGGGATGGAACTTTCAATCCATATAAATCAGTGCGTAATGTGCATTTGGAGAAATGGAATTGTGAAGTATTATGGGCGGTTACCAAGTGTGATGCCAATGGCTTTGAAAAGCATGCTTGCCCTCGTCCCGGCGGTTGGAACGGCATGGCACCTACACAACGTTTGGTTGATGCCTTTTACATGGCTAATGGATATACAATTGACGATGAGGAAGGCGGATATGTAGAAGAAGGTTTTGCTGATGAAGCTCATTCCAACTGGTTAAATGATAATGTGAACGAGATTCGTGATGGTAATTCATGGGGACATCGTAAAGGTGAATGGAATATGTATGCCAACCGTGAGGCTCGTTTTTATGCAAGTATTCTTTATAACGGACATCCGGTTCTGCAGGTGGCTGCCGCTGACCGTGATATTTACTCTTCTGAGAAGAATAAAGATGGCTGGGGGCGTGTGGAACTTTATGGTAGTGGTGTATCAGGAGCTAATGGCGTTTCTGACCACTCAGCTACAGGATATCTGGTTAATAAGTTCATACACTATGATAGCAATCCTTATCGTGGACAATATTACGGATGGCGTCAGCATACTTATATTCGCCTTGCTGGCATTTATCTGAATTATATTGAAGCTTTGAATGAGTATGATCCCAATAACTCTGATATTAAGAAATACTGGGATAAGATTCGTGAGCGTGCAGGTTTACCCAGCATTTTCGATACTCACCCGGAGATAAAAGGAAATACAGAGCTTCAGGCGGAATATATTATACGTGAGCGTCAGGTGGAGCTTTGTTTTGAAGCCGACCGTTATTTTACTACTCGCCGTCGTTTGCTTTCAGGTAAGACGGATACTAAGCATACTCCTGACCGTCGCATGTATGGTGACAATGGAAATATGTATGGTATGAATGTTTTTGCAGGTGATAGCTTTGAATCCACGGAGTTCTATCAGCGTACGGTTTTTGAACGCCGTGTATTTGAAGATAAGATGTATCTCTATCCCATTTCGCAGGATGAAATAGATCGCAACAATTCTTTGGTGCAGAATCCGGGTTGGTGATATGGTTGTAACTTGAATTTATTAATATTAGAACATACTATAATATGAAAAACTATAAACTGATATTAGGAGCTTTGTTGTTGGGTACCAGTGTTTTCTTTTCCTGTCAAGATGGGTTGGAAGATAACCTGACAGAAAATAAGGTTTATTTGGTATCAAGTGGATTGCAAGAGTTTGAAATTTATAAGACTGGTATGCCATCTACTTATCAGCTGGCCATTTATAAATCGGGAGCGGTAGAGACGGCTTGTACGGCTACTATTGGTCTATGTTCGACTGAAGAATTAGCAGCTTATAATACTCGGAATGAAACCGAATATAAGATGATGCCTGAAACTTGTTATCAGATTACCTCTTCTACCGTGTCGTTCAGTTCTGACCGTAAAGATGTAAATCAGGTAGTGGATATTATTTTTACTCCGGAGGCTATCGAAGCTTTGGGAGAAGGGGATTATGTATTGCCCATGAAGTTAGTGGAGGCTTCTGTTGATATAACCAATGATAAGTCTATGGCTATTTTGGCTCCTGTTGTGATTGAACCGATGATTTATTTTACTTCATCGGGTGTTAATTTGAACTTGGGCTTGGGTGCTGCTAATATGACACAAAATCTGACAGTTGGCTTTAATGCTTCCAATACACAGAACATTACATGTAATTTGGAAGTTGATGCGGATTATCTGGCTACTTATAATGCTACAAGTGCTATACAATTTGAACTCTTGCCTGAAACTTGTTATACTTTACCGGCATCGGTTACGATTGTAGAGGATATGAAAGAGGCGACTGCAAAGATTGCATTATCTGTTTCAGCACTGCCTATCGGCAATTACCTATTACCAATTAGGCTTTCTTCTGAACAATATAAGGTACGCGAGGACGGTGGACTTTATGCTATGGAGATTATCATAACGAGTCCGGTACTAGACTCAAAGAAATGGACTATTACTGCCAATACGGATGAACCGGCAGAAAGTGCTCCTAATGGGAGAGTAGAGGCGATTATTGACGGTGATATAAATACTTTCTGGCATTCGCAATGGAGTGGTGGATGGCAGGATTGGCCGCATATTATCATTATTGATATGAAAGATCGTAGTGAAGTAGTAAGTGTTGACTATTATGGCAGACAGTCTGGTGGTGATGCAAATACAAAAGATATGGAGTTCTTCATCAGTGATGATCAGAACAGCTGGAAAAGTATTGGTAAGTTTGAAGCTAAGAAGACGCCAGATATGCAGGAGTTTGATACAGAAGATGCCGAAGGGCGTTATTTGAAGATTGAGATAACAAGCAGTCACGATGGATCAAATAATACTAATATTGGAGAACTGATAGTGCACGGTACAGTTATATAGGATGGTAAGAAGGTAATAAAGATTGTTTTCTATTTAATTTCTCCTTATTGAAATGAATGTTTCAATAAGGAGATTTTTTATCAGTACATATTGAGTTAGAATCTGATGTTTTCAGTATTCACTTTATCAAAGGCTATCGGGTAATCTTCATCCATTACCTTCCGGTATTCTTTTGTGAAAATGCCGTAAAGATGTATAGCTTTGTCTGACCTGTTCTGGCGACGATAAGTACATACAGCATAAGTCATAGCTATATCGGATAGTGGGTCTATGGCGAACAGGATATTGCAGATACGTATCGTAGCGGAGTTTCTTCCATTCTTGTAGAATGTATGTATTTGTTCGGATAGCAGGTTGACTGTAAATGATTCCGCCTGTTGTTTGAAATAGTCGAATAAACTCTCTTCGATGGTATTCAGGAATTTCCCTTGTGCGAGAATGTTGTGTAATTCCATCGTGTCATTCTCTGATAGAGGAGCACGTTTCATACCATCCGTTAAGAAGAAGAAACGTTGATAATCACAATAACACTCATCTGTGAACATTAATTTAAAGTAACCTTTTTGGTGGGTAAGCTCAATACCTTCCAGCTCTTGCAATGTTTTGCGGAGGTGGTTCATGGTTACATTTTTCAGGTTCTTTATTTTATCATCCGGCTTGTCGGGCCAGAACAGGTTATTCATATCGGAAGATAATACTCCATCTTTGGTTATACTGTTTATCAGTATGTATAAGAATATATGTCTTATTTTGGGGCTGAACATATAGGTCATATCCCGTCCATTTTTGTCTGTGGCTGTAAAGGTTCCGAAGAGGGAAATACTGTTCCTGCGCCTGGTAATTGCATCTGGTAGAAGTGTTTCGTCTATTTCTTCTTTTTCGATGGTTTCAGCGGTGGCGGCGGGAATTATTGATATTAGTCCTGTATCGGAAGTATTACTTTCCTGGGGTGAGAAGATCGTTTTGGTCTGGTGTTTTTCTTTTTTTGTGGATTGCTGTCGTTTAATAGTGATGAGGATGCCTCCGGCTACGACAAGGCATAATATAGGAATGAGATACAGCCAAATAGATGAGTCCTTGGAATCACTTCTAAGTTTATCGTAGAATTTTACGGCTGCCAGCGATGCGGGAGGATTTGAGAGTGAGTAGATACGTGTAGCGGATTGCCCGTATTTTTCAAACTCTTGAGTGACACAATAGAACTCTTCCAGTTTCTTATTGAAGTATAAATTGGCATTGGTTGCTATCTCTTCCGAGGTGAGTGGAATACTATCGCCTAAAGCTTCATAGCTACCGTCGGAAATAGAGAGACGATAGAGTTGCAGGTGGGTCTCGGGTTTGTATTCCGGATAGGCCAGCAGATAGACGTATTTTCCATCTTCGGAAAGTATCATGTCTCTTGTAGGAATACGATTGGCTGAGGGTGCCTTGTGTTCCCACAACTTCTTGATTTGTTTTGTCTCGAAGTCTAATTGGTAGAAATCGTAATAATACTGGATGCCTACATTCTGGTCACCGGTTTCATTGCCTTTTCCTCCATAGATATAAGCGCGTTTGCAATCAGGACTCATCGCTATACCTGCAAAAAAACGAGGTGAAATTTTATCTCCTGCAAAATGAAGGGTATCCCAGCGTTCTTGTAACAAATCATAGGTTATGAAAGTATTGTAGTAACGACGATTGCCATACCCGCCAAAAAAGAGGAATTGTCGCTTTTGAGGATTAAAAATTGCGCTATGATGATGCATTTGAAGAGTGATATCGTTTTGATTAATCATATCCCACGTTCTGGTTTGCGGATTCATCTTTGCGATAAAGGTCTCTGCCCAGTTCAACTCGTAGGCGTAGATATTTCCTTTGCTCTCATCATAAAAGTTCATACCCAGACGAATCGGGAATGTTGTCTTTTCGGGCATATAAGGAAGCTGTTCTGATGTGCGCTTATAAATATTGTAAGTAATGATAGAGTCTTGATTGTATATGTAGAATTCCTGCTTTTCCGGTGCAAAGGCGAAACCCGATGGAGTGGAAGAGTAAGATTGAAATAACGGTTTCCAATAATACGAACGATTGATGAGCCAGGTAGGGTTTGTGATATGTCCGATAATTCTTCCTTTGTTGTCGTGCACATCTTCCCCTTTGCTTTCATTGAGGGGGAAGTTCCAGTTTTCTTCATCGTTGTTTATTTCCAGGTTACGGATGGAGAAAGAGGCTGTTTCCAGAATGTAGTTGCACATACCGAAGAAAAGTTGAGGGGTAAATGTCCGTTTATTCAACCCAATGTCCTCAATGGTTACTTGATCATTACCTATACTAATATTAATACGGTCATTAGGAATATCCATTTTGAATATAATGGGAATCCATTTCGCATGTAACTTTGCGGCAGGATATGGGAACGCGTGGTAAATTTGCTTTCCATCCTGAGCGAACATGAAACTTCCTTTGGAGTCATCGTACACATAAGTCAGGTTGAAAGCTTCCTGTCCGTCCGCATTTTTGAGATAAAAGATGTATCCCGGACTTTCTGTATTTTGTGCGGCATATTCAAAAGATATGGTAAATGTTCCGGTTGCTACAGAAAGATATTCTTCGGTAAACACACAAAAAGAGGAGCGTTCGGAAATTCGTTTTTCGTTTCCATAGAATTGTAGTCCTTGCGAATATCCTTCGTTAATGATGCAGAGCAACAGGAAGAATATGATATAAAAGTGATGTTTCTTCATATATTGGATAAGATTCCTTGATGTCTCGGACAAAAATATGAAAAAAACAGCAATCTGTGGTCCATTTATAAGAAATTGTTTCTATTTGCGCTTTAGGAGCGGCAGGATAACTCTGATCTTTCAATACATATCACGGATATTTCTTTTTATATTCAGTAGGTGTTACTCCATAAATCATCTTGAAGCATTTACTGAAATGCTGTGAGTCCTTAAATCCGGTCTTGTATGCTATCTGGGTGAAGTTGTCCGACCCCTCTCTGATCAGTTCCGCCGCTTTCTTCAAACGTATGTTTTTGATGAGCTCCATCGGTGAGATACCTATGAGTGTCTTTATCTTTTTGAATAGAGCGGAGCGGCTGATTCCTGCTTCTTCAACAAGCGTGTCTACGCTCAAGTCCGGATGATCCAGATGTTTGTTGATGAAACAGACAATCCCATCCAACAAGTCTTTATCGGCTTGCGGAAGTGAGCGAAGTTCTTCTTTCTCTTCGGAATCGATGTTGCTTTCTCCTTTATTTTGTATGAGTTCCGAATAATACAGTGCCTGAATCCGCTTTCTTTGTCTGATGATATTCCATATCTTGGCTATCAGATAACTCGCACTGAAGGGCTTGGTTATGTAATCATCCACGCCCAATTCCAAACCTTCATTTTGATTTTCCACATCTGCCTTACTACTCAGTAAAACAATCGGTATGTGGCAGGTATAAGTATTGGCTTGTAGCTTCTTGACCATTTCGATCCCTGTCATTTCCGGCATTACAACATCGCTGACAATCATATTCGGCAGGTACTTGATTGCCTTTTCCAATCCCTCTTTTCCATTGGAGGCCGTGATCACACGAAACTCTTCGGAAAGAATCGTATGTAAGAAGAAAAGAAGCTCCTGATTATCATCCACCACTAAAATGGAACTCTTGCCGCAGTCCTTACAAGCCTCTTCTTCTGCTTCGTAATTGTCTCTCAGAAAAAGAGTATCATTTTGGGACAGTTGAGGCCGTTCATCATAATCTGATAGAATGAACTCCGTTTCAGGTGCAAAATGCTCTTTTCCTTTACGGAAGTAGATGGTGAAAGTGGAACCCTCGTTTATTTTGCTCTGTAAAGTGATTTTGCCTTTGTGTAACTCTACCAGTTCCTTTACTAAAGACAACCCTATGCCTGTACTTTGTTTCTTGAAGATGTCGGAACTCACGTAATTCTCGAACCGGTTAAAGATACTTTTTTGTTTTTCCTGACTGATGCCATATCCCTGGTCGGATATTTGCAGAATGATATTGGTATCAGTTTCCTGAACAGACAGATGTATGACTGTTCCTTTGGGTGAATATTTAAAAGCATTCGTGATCAGGTTGAAGAGAATGCTTTCCAATTTATCCGGATCTGCCCATAAAAATAGAGGTGATTCTTTAGATTCAAAGGTGATTTCACTTTCCCGTTGGATGGCAATTGACTGAAAATTATTTATAATATGTTCGATGAATGGGGCTATTTCTATTCTTTGTACTGTAAGTTTGGATTCATTCTGTATCTTCTGCAAATCGAGTACCTGATTGATGATTTTCAGTGTATGTTTGGTGTTTCGTTTTACCAGGGCCAGGTCTTGCTGAATGACAGGACTCAAGTCCTTTTGTGAGAGCATGTGGTCTATGGGGGCTACGATCAGTGTGAAAGGAGTACGTAGTTCATGAATCATATCTGTGAAGAACTTGGTTTTTATATCTAAGATATGCTTCTCTATTGCAACCCGGTTTCTGAGTTTATAGATAACAAACAGAATATAGGTTGAAATGGCAACAATGAGGATAAATATAATGAAATACAATATAGTACCGTAAATAGATTCCCAGAATGAAGGCAATATGGTGATGGAAATCTCCTTTACCTTATTACTCCATACTCCGTCACTGTTGGTTGATTTAACCTGGAAGCTGTAGTTCCCTTTAGGAATGTTTGTATAGACTGCCATGCGGTTGTTTTTCACATAGTTCCAGTTGTCAAAGCCTTTCAGACGGTAAGCGTACTCTATCTTATTGGGGAATTTCATGTCCAGCGTCTCATAATTGATGCTGAATGAGTTCTCCTTGTGGCTGAGGGTTATGCCGGAAGACCAGTAGGAGGGTTCCTTTTTTTCTCCGTTTATGTGGATATCTGTAATGATAAGGTTGGATGCATGCGAGTCTCGCTTCATTCTTTCGGGTTTCATTGATAATAATCCCTTGTCCGTTCCAAAAAGCATTTCATCGCTTGATAGGCGGCAGGCTCTGCTTTCGGTGAGCAGAAGCCCTTCGGGCAGGAATCGGTTGTCATATACTTCGGTCGAGTCACTGTCCGTAAACAACCGGTACAGGCCATTTTCTGATGGGATCCATAGATTGCCTTTGTTATCTTCCGCCAGTGTCAGCGGGACGTTGGAAATCATTTGTGGAGAAGAATAGTTCTTGAAGATTCCATTGTTTTGCTTATCGAATCCGGTCAACTTGTCGAGCCCGCCACCAAAGGTAGTGATAAAGATTTCGTGTTTGCTGCTTTCAAACACGTCATATACATTGTCGCAACTCAAGCTGTTCTTTTCGTTGCAATTGCGCACAATGGGAGTGTATGCCAGTTTTCCGTTACTCCATTTGCAGAGCAATACTCCCGATGTTGTAGCCAGCCAGATGTTGCTCTGGTGATCTATACAGATGTTCTTGATTCTTAAAAAGCGGGTTGGATAATCCGATAGTTCATTGCCCGGATGTATGAAGTGCCCGTCTCGGTCTGTATAGTTGACTCCGCCTCCTAATGTGCCGATCCAGATTCTGCCCTGTTTATCCTCTTTTAGTGAAAATATGGAATTGCAACTCAGACTGAACTTGTCCGCAGGATCATTCTTATAGTATTTGAGCTGGTAATTCAGTTTGCCGTTGGGGATTAGTTTGATAAGGCCTTTATTGCGTGTCCCTATCCATATATTTCCCTTCTGATCTTGTAGCAAGGCATATACGGCATCGAAATTCTCCACTTGCCGGGATAACCTGCCGGTGGAGTTTAGGAAGCCGATGAAACGCTTGTTGCTGTCATATACCTGTATGTCTCCGTTTTTGCTTCCAACCCAGATATTGTGGTCTGCATCTTCCATTATACTTCTCAATTCGTTGGAAGATGGATATTCTGCTATGTCCGGTACGGAGAGACTGAAAAGATCTTTTTTGAAAGATACTTTTACAAGTCCTTTAGGCTGTTTGGCTATCCATAGATTGTTCTGCTTGTCAAAGTATATCTTCTTTATTTTAGGAGGGGCTGATTCACAATTGGTCCTGCTGATGGAAAAGAAGAGGAATTCATCTGCATTTTCATCATAATAATTAAGGGCTTCGTTCTTAGAGAATACCCATAACCGCCCGTCATGGTCTTGTGATATTTGCCGTTGGGAATTGTCATGCTTCTGCATTTTTAGTTGGTAATGCTTGCGGTAATTGCCGAGTGAGTCGATACGGGAAATCATTGTTGTGTTTTTGTAGGCAATCCATATATGTTTCTGGCTATCTTCTACGTACAGTGCATTCACTTCATTGCTTAACAGTTGGTTTGAAGCCGTATAGTGTGTTCCCTCTCCCTGATAACCGTTTGTCAGGAAGAAGCCGTCATTTTCTGCTGTGATAAGTAAATGTCTGGAATCATAGGCTTTGATTCTTGTCAGTGTGGCGGAAGTGTTGAACTTCACTATTGAATAATCATCTTTCTTTGGGTCGTAAACATATAGTTGACCATTGTCGGAACCGACTACGAACTTGTTTGCGTATTTCCTGAAGCTATGGAAATATTTTTGTGTGGATAAGGCCAGGGTCAGTTTATTATCTTTCTTGGAGTATTTATAAATACCTCTGTCAGAGATGATCCAAATGATTTCTTTATCCTGCAGGAGGCTTATGATTCTGCGTACTCCATACGAGCTGTCCAGAATTTGCCGGCAAGCCATCGTTGACTCATCCGGAGTAATCCTCAGCAAACGCCCATCTGTTTGGAATACCCAGGTATCCCCATCGGAAAGAGTGAATATATTTTGGGCGGGAGCCGTTTGCGATGTAAGACGGTCGAACTTGTTACTTTCCGGATGAAATCGGTAAAGGGTACTTTCGTCATCCAATAGCCAAAGGTGATTGCGTGCGTCTATCTTTATGTCGTCTATCCGGTTGGTCGCCAGGTCATTCGCATCACCGGGCATCACTCTGTAAGTCACGAATGAATGTCCGTTAAAACGGCACAGCCCATTCCAGGTGGTGAACCACATATATCCGTTTCTATCTCGGGTGATGCCGGTTATGGTTTGTTGTGGAAGTCCATCTTCAATGTTGTATCGGGTAATTGTATGTTGGGGCTGTCCGAGTATCGGAAGGCAGAATAAAAGCAATAGTGTCGACAGGTGTAGTTTCATTTTGGTATTAATTGGTTTTTTAATCGAAATAACAGGTTCATAGCTGTGTAATAGACGGACAGACACAATTCTTGTACGCTCATACAAAGTTAAAAAACATTCGTTAGGTAATTTTGTGACAAATAACCTTTAATTATTAATTAATTTAAAATTGATGAAAACATCTATTAATCTGAAAAACATGCGAGTATTGCTTAGTATGCTATTCGTTTTCCTGAGTGTCAATGCCGTTGCGCAGAACATTACGGGAACTGTAAAGGACAGCCAGGGAGAGCCCATAATCGGGGCTTCCGTAGTAGAAAAAGGGACAAGTAATGGAGTGGTTACCAATCTTGACGGTCAGTTCACTTTGAAAGCCTCGGGCAAGTATCCAATTGAAGTATCTTATATGGGATATGTGAAACAGGTGATAAACCTGAAAGGGAGAACTTCTTTGAACATTGTGATGCAAGAGGATGCGAATTTGCTGGAGGAGGTGGTTGTGAGCACTGGTTATGGTACGCAGAGAAAAGCCGATCTGAGTGGTTCTGTCGTGTCGGTAAGTAAGGAAGACATAAAGGGTACTCCGACAAGCAATGTAATGGAGGCCCTTCAAGGTAAAATTGCGGGTGCGGATATTATGATGGGATCCGGTGCCGTGGGAGAGGATGTGGATATCCTGTTGCGTGGTTCCCGTTCTATCAACGGTAGTAACAGTCCGCTGTTTATCATTGACGGTGTGCAGGGAGCCAGCTACAACCAACTCAATCCAAATGATATTGAGCAGATTGATGTATTGAAAGATGCGTCGTCAACTGCTATTTACGGTTCGGCGGGTGCCAATGGCGTTATTATCATCACTACCAAAAGAGGCGACGCAGGAAAGATTACAGTAAACTTGGATGCCAAATACAGCATCTCGGGTGGAGCCAACTTTATACATGGTATGACGGGCGATGAGTGGTACCGTTATCAGAGTGAGTATTATCGCACCCGGAATGGAGACTATCCGGAAGATTTCTTCCAGATGTATTCTTCTGAAGCTATACAGCAAGCTTATGAAAATAATCAATGGATAGACTGGATTGATGAGGCCACCCAAGGAAACGCTTCTCAGAAAGATATAAACTTGTCATTGAAAGGTGGAAGTGATAAAATCAAGGTATACACCTCCTTCAGTTATAACGATACGCAAGGCTTGCTTTCCAACGAAAATCAGACGCGCTATGGCATGAGGTTCAACGTAGACTATCAACTTCGTAAATGGGTGAAGATTGGCACAAGCTCGGCGCTTACCTATACAATCAAAAACTCACGGGGCAAGAATATCTTTACGAAAGCATTGACCGCCTTCCCGTTGGGGCAACCATACGATGACAAGGGCAACGTCAATGTTGAATTTATTGATGGACAAACATCCCCGTTTGGAGATGAAATGGAGAACCAGTATGCCGATGAAACGCGTACAACTTATGCTAATATCAACGGGTATCTGGAGTTTACGCCGCTGAAGGGACTTTCATTCCGCTCACAAATCAGCACCACATTGAATAACTCACGCAACGGACGATATATCGGTACGCATTCATTGCAGGGAGTTGAAAACGGATATTCGGCACCCTATGCGTACATCAACAACAGTTATGGCTACAGTTATCTGTGGGACAATGTGCTGACTTATAAGTTTGAGCCGCTTAAAGGACATAAAGTGACGCTGACCGGAATCACCTCTTATAGCCATGGCCAGAGTGATAATAACAACATGCGGGCTTCGGGCCAGCCTCTCGATTCGTACTTGTTCCACAATATGGCTTCGGGCATCACGAAGTTCGGTGTGCAGTCTCATTATTCACAGAACCAAAAGATGTCTTATGCTTTCCGTCTTAACTATATATACAAGGATAAGTACATCGCTTCGTTCACTACCCGTTGGGATGGCGCGTCTCATCTGGCAGAAGGATATAAATGGGAATCGTTTCCTGCCGGAGCCTTGGCGTGGCGTGTTTCACAGGAGCCTTTCATGAAAGCTACCCGAAACTGGCTGAACAACATGAAACTCCGCTTGAGTTATGGTGTTACCGGTAACTCAGGAGGTATGGGCGCCTATTCTTCACAAACAGGAGCCGCCACTTATTCTCCCGTATCCATCGACGGTGTGCTGAGTTCCGTAAGCCAAATGGTCTCTCCATACGGAAACCCCTCTATCGGATGGGAGAAGACTTATCAGTGGAACTATGGTGTGGATTTGGGATTCTTCGACAATCGCATCAGCTTGAGCTTCGACTACTATGATTCCAGTACGAAAGATCTTTTATTTAGCCGCACATTGCCTATCACTTCCGCCATCACAGCTTGGGGATCGCCTATGAACACTTGGCAGAATATTGGTGAAACCAGCAACAAGGGTTATGAAATTCAATTATCCACAGTCAATATAGAGAGCCGGAATTTCAAATGGACTTCATCCATATCTTATACTCATAACGATGAAAAGATTGTAGACTTGCCCGACGGTGACCTGATTGCCAAGAAGTTGTTCGAAGGACATCCCATCAAAACTTTTTATGATTTTAAGTATGCCGGAATATGGAGTACCGATGAAGAAGAAGAAGCCGCAAAGTATGGATGCCAGCCGGGCTACGTAAAGCTTCATACTGTGGAACAGTTCACTGAAGATGAGAATGGAAACATGGTCGGAGACGGTGGTGTGCATATTTATAGTAATACGCGCGATCTCCAGATATTGGGTTCTAATGTGCCTGACGGAATTCTGGGTATAAACAATACTTTTAAGTACAGAGATTTTGATTTAAGCGTTTTCGCCATGATAAGATACGGGCAGATGATAGACAGTAAGGCAATCGGATGGTACTCAGCTAATAACAATAACCAGCCTAAGGGTACGAAGTACTGGACTCCCGAAAACCAAGACGCCTACTTCCCCCGTCCGGGTATCGCCAGTACTACGGGTATCGCTTCGTTGAGGTACCTTGACGGTTCATACGCCAAGATAAAGAATATCACCCTGGGATATACCTTTCCCAAGAAGTTGTGCAAAACACTGGGACTTGAGAAGTGCCGCCTTTACGCAACAGCATATAATGTATTTGTACTGCCCTTTCAGAGCGAGTTGAAACATACAGACCCCGAAAATAATGGTTCTGATTCCTTCCCTCTCTACAAGACTTATCTCTTGGGACTTAATGTATCCTTTTAATTAATAAATTCAATAAGAATAGATATGATTACGAAAATAAAAAACTGGCTGACTGTAATAGTGATGGCAGTGACATTAAGCAACGCTTCCTGCTCACTCGATGAATACAATCCTTCGGGATACACCATGGATGCCTTGTCCGCTTCGGTAGAAGGCTATCAAACCATACTTAATAATGTTTATTTCGGTATGGAACGATCCATGTACGGCTTTGGGCTGTTCATGCAACTTACCGAAGGCGGAACGGACATCTGGACTTCGCAGAAGAATGGCAACAACCTTTACCTGAAATATGGTATGGGGTCTGACTTTGCCAACAATATGATGGCCAACACACTGAATTGCTGTTACGACGGCATTTGTTATTGCAATCAGGCAATTGTGAAAGCTGGTAAAGTACCTTTCGCCAGTGATGAAGAAAAGAACGCAAAGGTGGCCGAGGCTCACTTTATGAGAGCAGTGTACTATTATAACCTGGTAGAGCAGCTGGGCGGTGTGAAATTGCAGATGACCCCTGTGGAAAGTGTGGATTTGCGTCCCGGCAAGGATACTCCACTTGACATCTATGAGCAGTGCATTATTCCCGATCTGGAGTTTGCCGTACAGTGGTTGCCGGTAGAAGAAAGAACTACCCGTCCTTCTAAAAAATCGGCAATGGGCATGCTGGCGAGAGCTTGCTTGCAATCTGTCCGATACGATTCCTCCAAGAAGTATGCGCAACGGGCTTTGGATGTAGCCAAGGAAATGATAGAAGACTGCAAAGCCGGAGGAGCGACCCTGGGAGTCTTTATGTATCCTACCTTGGAAGAGGTTTTTGATGAAAGTAACAATTTTGAGAATAAGGAGGCTTTGTGGAAGCATCGTTACGTGGTGGGAGGTGTGAGCAATCAGGCTTGGATCATGAACCAGAATGACGAACAGTTCTATTGTCCGCTCACAGCCTTTGCGGCCATTGTGCTCAAGACTGATATACATTCAGGCAACAAATATGAAGGCTTGTCCGATTATCAGATATGGGGTAGACGTGCCGGCGGAAGCTTTATGCCTTCAAAACATCTGTTGGATCTGTATGAGCAGGAGGACGGTACGTTAGACCCCAGATATCATGCATTCTTCCAGACTTCCTGGACTTGTAACAAAGACAAAGGCCAAGGATGGAGTGAATCACAAGTGAAGACATTCGACAAGAACCTGGATTCTCCGGAAATATCATTCATGGAGCCCAATGCAACTACCGGTGAGATGGAACGGAAATATACCAAATTTGTGTTTGATGAAAAAGCACTGGAATTTATTCGTCCGGGAGATGAAGGATATGCGGAAAAAGTAGCGGAAAAGAAGAATTCAAAAATCCTGTATGTTGATTACAAGGATTTATATGCTGAGGCCGATACGGTGATTATGAATTATCACAGAGATTATGATAATGCGGTGGTGGTCAGTCCCTGGCTCAACTTCTATCCATCGTTGATGAAGCATAACAGCAGCAATTATTATGTTAATAATCTGGGCAAGAAACGTCTCGGAAATCTGAATGCTACCTTTATGATGCGTACTCCTGAGGTTTTCTTAATAGCTGCTGAGGCCGATATCTACGTAAATGGCGGAGCAAATGCGATGCAATACATAAATCAGGTTCGTGAGCGTGCCGGTGCCAAGGCTCTGTCCGGTGCGGCAACAGTAGAAACAGTATTGGATGAACGTGCCAGAGAATTGTGTGGGGAGTATGTACGGTTCTATGATTTGAAGCGTACAGGGAAGTTGACCAGCACCTATCTGAAGTCTACAAATCCTGATGTCGGTCAATACTTTGTAGATGGCAAACATGAGGTAAGACCATTCCCGCAGTCATTCCTGGAGAATCTGGAAGAGGGTGGTGGTTATTACCAGAATCCGGGGTATTAATATATTAAATTCAAAAATAGATAAGAACGTTGAATTGGATGTTCAAGGATTTCATCTGCCTGTGAAGGTAGATGAAATCTTGTGTTATAGCTATATATCGGACGTGTTGCATCTATATATCGGATGTACAGCATCTATATATCGGACATGCAGTATCTATATATCCAACGCCACTCATATATAGATACTAAAAAGAGCAGGCTGAAAGCAGGACATTCTATTTTTTCAGTATGATCACCGTAACTGCCGAAATAATCAATCCGATGCCTAAGGCGATGCTTTGAGTGAAAGGTTCTCCAAAGATGAGAATGCCTACACAGACGGCAGTCACAGGCTCCATGGCTCCCAATACAGAGGTGAGTGTGGAGCCTATGTTTTTAATGGCGCGTACCAGTGCCAGATTAGATATTACGGTCGGTACCAATGCCAGCATCACCAGGTTTCCCAGGGTTATCCGGTCCGGGATGGCCTGTACTCCGACTCCTGTCACTGTCATTCCGGTGAAAAGAAGGATTCCGCCAAAAAGGAAAACATAGAATGTCATTTTCAGCCCCTTCATTTCAAGGGATTTCAGTTGACTGACGGTGACCAGATAGAGCGCGTAGCCCAAAGCAGAGAGCAGAACGATAAAAATACCCAGTAAAGTAACAGTCCCTGTCGTATCTCCATGCGAAAGGAAGAAAACTCCGCTTACCGCTAAAGCGATTGCTGCTATACGCCAAGGGGATTTCTTTTCGCGGAAGAAAATCATCATAATAAGTGTAGTCAGCACCGGATACATGAAATGAATGGTAGTAGCTACTCCGCTTGACATGAACTTATATCCCCAGAACAGAAAAACAGCGGAACAGTCATACAGGAATGCTAGCAGGAGAAGTGGAAGTATCTCTTTCCGGCGGATGCGGAAAGACTGCTTGTCGAGCAACAGTATACAGGCCAGTGCCAGCATGGCAAAGAGGAAACGGTAGAGCAGTATGGACCAGAACTGCATGCCCTGATGCATGGCAGGAATGGTGAACAGCGGAATAAGTCCGAAGCTCGCCGAAGAGAGAAGGCCATATAAGAATCGACACTGTCCAAAATTTTGTGTAAATGGAAACAGGATTCAGTTATAAGTTTCTT